>JGI24159J19872_10012362_pt1 | contig 11133 bp, 8 predicted proteins | sample Ectturendosymbi4_FD_19872 | JGI IMG/M metagenome (IMG submission 19872)
CATACAGACCATTACTACCTCATCGTAAACATTTTGTAATCAAGGTTTTGTGGCGTCATAAAAGTAGTATAATCTTGCAGCACAGAGACATAACGCACTATCAAGCATTGTGAACACTGCAAGCTGTCGACCTCTGGTTAGGATTCTCAGGAAAGCTGGTTTTGTACCGGTAGCGAAGATTTAACATTTCATTGATTCAAGAAATACGCAAGCGAATAACACAGTTTCCATGACGATTACAAGAAGTCGAGTATAAAACATTGCTGAAGCAAACAGTTCCTGGAGATAAATAGGCAAATATGTGATCTGACGTTAGTCGTGCAAAAAAAACAATTGTTTTCTTTTTAAATTCAAATTTTCCTCAGCCGTCCTTATTTTTGGTTCTAAATCGATGGCAGCCCTGCTTATATGTCATTTTTTGGTATTGTCTTTTTTGTANTGGTTTGCTCAATTAATCATTCATTCTTATCATACAAAAAAAACACTGGCATTGAAATTGTGGTAACTTGTGCAACGNTTGACGTCAGTCAAACACTACAAGTTTGGGTTCAGCCCACACGCAGACCTTGATGATCACCTTACAACAAACTACGACAACATAAGTAAGCAACGGACTTGCTCTTACATGTATTCATGAACTGCAAGCGTCTTTTACGACACCATGCTCTTGACAACCGAAGGTTAACCTCAAACCAAAGCTCTTTGTACGCATGTAGAAAGCAGTCGGTGCCAGCACGTCTAATAGAAATCACAGCCTCCCTCTGCAAATGACAAGTTTGGTATACTAGGCTTCACCTGAATATTCCACTGATCTTTCTGGACTGAATGGACATGAAGTACACCCTAATCGTGCTCGTTTGCGTGTTCATACTGGATTCAGACGTTGATCGCCTTCGAGATATTTCCGCAATGCTAGGAATGAACCGAGGCGCGTTGCAAGTATCCCTGGCAGACAAACCAAGATCGCTTGTCGCTGTTGAGGACGGAACGTAATTGCCATAAACAGCAGACTTCAAGGCCGACCTGGCACGGCGTATCCAAGCCAGAGAAGCAATGCTGAGCAGGCAACAAGCCGCTTGCCTAACACAAAAAGCTCGTTGTAGGTCATGCTGACCGCCTAGCAAAGCGGAACCACGCAGAGCCTACCACTGCACGTAAGACTTCCACAACTGTTTCGACGATCAACTGAAAATCATTTCCGCTTTCTCGATTTTACTTGAATAAGACTTCAAGGCTACGGAAGGATGCATGTATTTACGTGAAATCGATTTTGCCACTAAAAATCGCTGATTACGTTCGCCTGCATGACATTCGCGGAAACTAGTCAGTTGTGTATGGAAATGTACAAGTCTGAATCATCTAAAAGTCACGAAAGCAGAACCCGCTCGGCTGATCCTTCCAATGCTTGCAGCAAGCCTACAGCTTTTAATTGTCCACTTTCTCGAGTTACCTTCATGGCGTTTCAAACGTCTTGCTGACCACCGAAGCCTAACATACATCTTCCCATCTGAGCCAAGCTGCACGCTCGTCTCGTGTGTCTATGCTCAATGAAGCATGAAGGCTAAACAAGAAAACAAGATGCTGCGCCGAGAAAAACGTTGCCGAGCCATTGTCGCGTCGAGCGATCGCGTTTTCAGCATCGCACCAAAGCCGCTTTCAACAGTGCAGCGGAAACAAGCAATTCGATCGGTAGCAAAAGCGCTAATGGTTTGCTGAGAAAGGAAACCACAACGATTTCTCTCAGTTTTGTCGTGCGCAGTTCACTGACATGCACTGCTCTGGCAAATTTTTTGCAATATTTTGCTTCTCGGGTTAAACAGCTGCATACAACTTGTTTCAAGCAAGAGTCTGATTAATGTTTACCAAACGCGAACTGGGCAGCGTCATAAACTTCGTTGATAAACCCGCCTCATGGCCTCGAGCACGACCGTTACCTGAACTTGTAAAGTGAGCTCAAGCAAAAACTCGGACATAGCGCTCACATCTGCGTGTTCATCAAACTCCGGCGAGCATCATTTTTGCGAAAAAAATCCAAATCAGTGGCATGTCTGTAGGGCAGATGTATACCTCACACAATATTAAAACCGTATAATCCTTATGCACACAGGTTGACTCTTGCTAGACGCTGGATTTTCATTTTCGTTCGGGGTAGCTCCGTTGTTGTTTTCAATTGCACTCCCCGGTAAGGAACGTCTTAAACTTTGATGCAGTCAGATTTGTTTATATTCGTCATTCTTTGAACACTACAATCGCATGTTACTTTGTGAACATTGCAGTGTTGTGCTTTACCTGGCCTCGAACAGTTAGGACGTCCTACTCTGCAGTAGTCTTGTACCAAGTGTTACTGGTTAGCGAACAATAATGTTGAGAATGTGTCTGTAATCTTGTGGTTCTGGCTCCAACGCCGTTGCAAAACTTCTGTGAAGAATGCGTCTGTACAGCTGTGGTTCAGCCTCCAATGCCGTTGTAAAACGTTCTGTTCTGTACGTTTCTATCAACCTGCGTTGTGCAGAGAGTGTGTGTTTGTACTATGGACTTCGTGTCTGCTGTCAAATAAATTCAGTCATTCATTCAAACACCCTCGACCATTCTGTATGTTTCCGGTACACATAAAACGCTTTGACATCCAAAGCGTCCTTGGTGCTCTCACTCTGGTAGTTTTTGCTGCTTTATGCGGACCTGCTATTTCATTGGTTTTCAACCTTTTTCTGCTCATAGCCTATTCAACTAGGATGGATGTTGGTGGTGGCCCAAAGCTTGTAATCTCATTGCTTTAGCACTTACGTAACTCCAGCTTAACATTACCTACTGCGCCGTAACAATTGCAAAACTATGCCATAGCAATTCTCATAAATACAGCTTCAGCTAGCATTGTTAAGTAGGAGTTATGTCACAAACGTAACATTCACGTCGACTTTTTTTGCTATTCGTCCCAAAAACTAACTTTCTTATATCTTATTCGATTATAATGACATCATTATACAAGTCTCATAATGCTTTCATTCTGATTTATGCCAGTCCACTGGAAATAGCGTCATGGTCTACCACCAGTCCCGTCGCCACGGAGGGGGGTTTTGGTGGTCTTAGACCCCCAAACAAAGCTCCAAGCCCCCCAAAACTAAAGTATGAAACACTAGAAATCGGTGGAGTTTTTATCAAATTTTCAGAATGTCAAGCCCCCCTGCACAAACATAAAGCCCCCTATTGAAGACTTACTGGCGACGGTTCTGTCTACCAGTGGGCCACGGCCCACTGCATTAGTTGGTTCTCTACCAAACTGCTGCCTCACCAAAGTGTTTGCAAACAAGTATTTTGCTTCACCGCTTTTGCAGAACTTGCCTACGGACTGAAAGCAGTGTAACGTTGCCTCCACCCTTGCTTCACTAGCTTGTTCGGGAACAAGGCGAGTGCTTCTTTAACGACTAGGCTGATTGAAGCTGTCAGCATGTTGGGTAGTTGCTGTTGACATTATCAAAGTATAGTTCAAAAGCACAACACAACTTCAAAGATGACTAATTTGACGCCTAAACAGGTCCAATGCTTGGTTTCTGTGTCCGCATTCGCGAAAAAGTGAAACAAAGCATACGGTCCCAAACCGCTGTAACTTTGCGGAAAATGAGTAGCCTACTTTAGTTCCATAAAATTTGCTTTGTTTTAATTTGTTGTCGAACGCAGCATGCTTCGGTTGTAAGTAAGAAGAATGAGACAAAATTTCAACAGCGACACCAAGAAATAATGTTTCGCTCTGACTTACAAGAGAAATCGACATGAACAGCAGGCTTTCCAACCTTAATTCAAACGCCGTTTATGAAACCAGTGATTATACTATAACCAGTGATTTTATAACAATCACTGATGAAACCAAATTTGTTTGCCACGGCGGACCTCGCTGTTGAGCTTCGTATTTTGCTTCTTTAGAACCGAAATTGAAACGACTTGGGCTTTCTGTGACATAACAATCGAATTGTGCATGAGAATCAGCGCACCCGCTATATCTTATGGATGGTGTCAAACATAATCTGTATAGCACGGAGTTGTAATAAGATATGTGGAATGAGGAAAGGTATAATTTACTCGTTTCCTCCTTTCCGAACGACCCAGTCATTTCCATTTATTTTTAGACATGCTCAGTACCGGATTAACAATAGTAGCGAATGCAGCAATTGCTACGGGCGCCGCGCGTTTGGGACCCCACGTTCTTCGTGTAAAATTTTTTCTATGTATAATTTTTTCATTCCAAGAAGTCAGTATTTTGCTAAATTTGCCACTGAGTGCTTTTACATTGGACTACTGTGAATTGAAAATTGTTGATAAATTGATGAAGAGCTGGTTTTTCACATTTAACCATCACCAAACGCAATGTACCTGTTTTAATCAATTTGTGCTACAATTCACCAAAATTCGGTTTCGCAATATTTGAAGTGTACAAGGATATCATAAACAAACAGAGCAATTAAAAATTTTCTAAATCAATGGTCCATTTATGTTTTTCATTTTTTCTATTCGTTTTGCTATTTGCGTTTATGTTTTATTACCAAGTAAGCGATAGGTTAACCATACTGACAAGTTTTTTTTCTGGTGTGTTTTTTTTCTAATCTCTGGTTTCTGCTTATTGTTCGGGTGAATGTTGTTTCTTGCCGAATCACTCTCTAGCTACCCAAGGGTCAGCATCCTGCGGCTCTGTAGCTCCTCTAAAGTGGTTCTCTCTGGGTTTGTAAAAATTGGAATTTAAATTTATCTATGGTAAGGTCTTCTTTTTCTTTTTTTGAGATAGTTGTTCAAACCACTGCTTGGCCGCACTGGATCCCTGGACAGGTGTTGAGCAGCCATTCGACTGTTTCATCGTCCAGAACCGTCAGGCCATGCAGTCCATGGGGAGGTTGATGGTTGGATATTGGAGGACAACATGGTCGAGGGTTTGTTCTTCTGCGCCACACTCACAGACCGCAGAGGAGGTCATACCCCATTTGTGCAAGCAAGAGCGGAAACGTCCGACACCGGTGCAGAGGCGGTTAAGCCGGACCCAGGCTCTTCTTGGGAGGGTCATTCCTGGGGGTGGGTACCAGTGTCTGGAGTGAATATGCGAGGTCTTGTGGGGTTGTCCGTCCACTCCGCATCCCATTGGTGATCCGCCCAATGCGCCGCACGTATGTTGTTGTTATCAGATGAACTGATGAGATGTTGTGCGGCGGGTACAAATGGGTGTCTCGATTGAGGCGCCGTGCGTTTGCATTCGATGGACGGGTGAGCGCTGAGTGGAGCAGGTGTCCAGGCTCCATGGCACGGCGTCCTATAGACAGTGTGGCTCCATCGCGACGAAGCTCAGCAGGTTGGATGCCTGCGAGAATTGGAAGGTTATCCGCTGGTGTAGGACGCAGACATCCAGTCACAGTTCGCAAAGCGTCGTTGATGGCGGGGTCGATGTGGCGGGTATAAGCACTGCGGCACCAGACAGGCGCGCAGTACTCTGCGGTTGAATGAACCAGGGCTAGGGTGGCTGTTCGCAGAGTTTGGTCAGTTGATCACAGTTTAGCCTATGCCTTGTCAGTTTGCATGAAAAACAAAATGGTATCAACGTTTTGCGTCTCCTCACCAGTCATATCTGCTGGAAGTTGTTGCAGAATGGCTCTTATGTTTAAAAAGGTTGCCGACCCCTTGCTGCTAGCCCGTGAAGTGTTTTTTCTTGGTGAGAAAACGCTCTGTGAACTCTCTCTTCTCGCAGCTAACTTATAGCCTATGTGTTATTGACTAAGCATATTCTCGACTACCAGAAAAAGCAAAGAACATTGGGAATCAACGGAAACTTGACTTTTATTCACAATGACGTCATGAATTACGTCATATGGGCCCTCCAGTGAACAGTTCCCCGCAGTGGCGTAGCCAGCCGAAAATTTAGGCGGGGGGGCTAAAACGTTTGACTTTAGGCGAGCAACATAATTTTTGCTTGCGATGCCGCTTCTCAGAGCACAAAATTATTAGACATGCTAAAAATTCTGGGGGTCTATGGCCCCCTGGCTACGTCTATGGTGCACCGGGACCCCTACCCTTCTATGCGGGCCTGACTATTATTCACAACTGTTTTCATAGAAGTGCGTCAACTGTGCAAGTACATCGTCATTCTTTTTTGAAGTGCTAGCCCAGTGTTTCCCAACCTTTTCAGGCTTACGGCACCCTGCAAAAAAGAAATATATTTTGCGGCACCAAGTGGCGGATTCATAGCAATTTGTAGAAAGGTTTGATGACACTGGGAAAATGCATTATTTGATGATATATTGAAAAATGTATTAGCTCGCGGCACCCCTGAGTATCGTGAATGGCACCCCGGTTGGGAAACTCAATACTATAAATGCAGAAATTTTTGCATTGCAGGTTTCAATTTGCGTTGGAGTATTAAACCAAATAAAATCGAACACTTTATCAACGTATTTTACCATAAAGCAACCTTTTTTAATGAAACTCAACTATCTCAGCGTTTCCTGAGAAATTCAGACCAAACTCGTTTAAAGCAAAGCAATATTTTGTCCGACAGGTTCTTTATGCTTGGAGTAAATGTTCCAGATCGTCTGTGACGTAACAAAACTATTTCTTCAGCCTGGGTTAGCTTGCACACTTGATTGCTTTTTCGTAGGTCATGCTTTTAAAAACAACTGGTGATTAAATAAAGTGGCAAACAATTACAAACGAAGAAGCGTGTTAAGTTTTGCACGAAAAACCCAATCATGGTGTTGCACCAGAGCCGTAACGAGGATGGGCAAGGGAGCCGCAATTACCTGGACCCCGGATAATTATGGGGGCGCCGAATCACTGCGGGGGGCGACGAAAAGTCTTAACAATGTCACAAGTACTTTCTTTAACAACAGATTTGCTTCCGAAAGACCTGAGGTTCGAACATGGGGCACCAAACTTGCTTCTTGCCCCGGGCGCCATCTAACCTCTTTAAGCCCCTGTGCTGCACAAAAACTACGTTATCCACTTTCAAAGTAAATCAGTCTGTTTCTTTTCCTACATTAGAACAATGATGCCTGCACCGACATCTCAGTGCATGTGCAACGCCGCAAGCGATATGTAACATTTAACTGGAATAAAAGTAATGTCAAAAAGGTTTTGTTCTGAGAAAATAATTCTGGTTACTTTTCCACAAATCGTCATTAACTTCTGATGAGATTAAAAATGTGCATAGCAGGGCAAGGAAACTGAAATATAGCGACGATGAGTTCATATCTTCGTGGATGAGTGTAGGGATTGCTTTTGCGAGAAAATTCCTTGATATTTCAAACAAAAGCGGGAAGTACGTTTCAAAATAAATGTCCTTGGCAGCAATAAATAAACCGGCACTTTATAAAAAGAGAAATTTGAATCAACTTTCAACATGTTTAAACGTAGAGTGTTGTTATGTGCAACACAAACGAGGAAACCCAATGCGATTCTATGGTAAAGATGTGAAATCTCAAATCAGCACAGAAGTCTTTCTCATTACGCGGTGAAAGAAAAAAATGAACGACTATATGATGTGGTTTTGCAATTTGAAAACTTTGACGAAGAGCGGTGAATTCGCTACAAACTGTTTTTGCAAAGACAAAATAAATGCAAAAGTATCTGAAAAATTTTCCCCGGATTGTTCGTAAATTACCACGATTTTGCCTTGTTTATAACATTATTCTGCTTAATCTTGCTTTACTGACTTACGCAACGTGTTAACGAACAATTGATTGTTGACCCCCAAAAAATCAGCGCAGAAACACACTTCTAGAAATTAAGACATAGGTTCCCAACCTGTTTTGACGCTGGAACCCTTTCATAAAAATAAAGTGACGTTCGCACCCCTCGTTTTGAAAAAGCTTAGAAATCACAAAAACAGTCCGATTTTACAGAATCTTCATTTTTTAATTTACTACTCGTAATACTTAGGCCTATACTGAGAACACAACACAGAGTACTATTTCTCAAATGAAGTAGAGAGGAAAATCCAGATTCGCCCAAATTTTTTGTTGCAAAGGGTACTAGAATAAACAGGGCTTTCCAGTAGTGTAGGAGCTGGGGCTGCAGGTGTGTAAGCGCAGCCCCAAAACTTTTTATTTGAAAAATGTAGGCAAAATCTCAAAACATTTGGGCAAAGAAATTTTAACATTTTTTACAATAATAATGTAATTATACTTTTTTGTTACTGAGTGCATAAATAAAAGTTTACTATGTCATAGACAACACATTAAATCAGGATTGCAGTGGGGCGGGAACGCGTGGGAACGGCGTTCCCACACCTTTTCAACATTTTGCTTTAAAATGAGTTAGAAGCTGTTTCAAAAAGGTTCTATTTTTGGATGCGTTCATACACCTTGTTTGTTAGCACTACATCCCTGCATTAAATGTATATAAAATTAATAAACTGTTTTTCGTAACTTCATGTTTTAGTTTGTGGGAGTTGATAAGTAACTGACTGACGTGAAAATTTATACAAATGAAGGCATTTCATTTATGTGCTTTATTAATTTACGTTGAGGCAATCGAGTATGCTGCAGGACACCATATTTCATATGGAGTCCATGCCAGGGAAGTTTACAAAAACTTTTGTTTTTGATTTTAACTACAATATTTGGATGAACACATTTTTGCAATACTATTCGTTGCATATATGTGCAGTTGAACATGCATTTAATTTAAGTTGATTTTGCAATCAGACACGAAGTCCATAGTACAAGCACATACTGTCTGCACAACGCAGGTTGATAAAAACAGACACGACAGAACGTTTTACAACGGCGTTGGAGGCAGAACCACAGGCTTAAAGCTGCTTCCTTTCTCTGAATATACAGTATGTCTTCAGAGAAGGAACCAGCCTACTTCAGCTGGGGCTGTGTAAGTTTCCTTGCTGAAAGCAGTAACTGAAATGCGAATAAAACACCCAACTTCAGAGCTGTGAGGCAGATGCACAAAAGTACTGAGCCAGCTGGCTTCTGACAATGTTCTTGCACAACCTAGCTTACTTCTTTTCATTTGGATTAGTAAGAACCAAATTTCAAGAACCAATATCCACATTCTGCATTACAAAAAAATTCTGTATATTCAAATATACATTACAAAATTTGAAATATAAGCATAAATTTTTTAGGGAGAAAGTTGTTGCATAAACGTTTTCCAGGCAAATTTAGGGAAATAATTGGGCAAAATATACTTTGGAACCCGAAAAATTTCCTGCTCCTACACGCATGGGGCTTTCGCTCATAATTTCTGGTAACTTCACAATTTTACATGGTTGACCACCAGTTGAGTTCTACAGAGTTGAACAACAATCTCGACATAGTTGCACCCTAAACATTTAAACGTCACAATATGCTTGCAGTCGCATCACCAGCCATCATCAGCGTGGTAACCGCAGCGTGTAACGGAAATATCGATACACGCATTCAGCAATTGAAATTGTTAAATTAGCGACGTCAGTTAGAATAATTAGGCTGGATGATCTTTTCTGAGTAATAGCATTTGCATTCTTTCATAAATCTCGGTTCTTGCATCCAAGAACATGGAAACCCTCATCCTCGAAAATCGCATTTCGGACCCCCAAAATCTTGCTTCGGACCCCTTGGGGTCCGGGAACCCCCGGTTGGGAATCACTGAATTAAGAGAAGACGGTCATAGCCATTAGCCCAGTGCTTCTTAACCTTTTTTCTGCCACACCTCTCTTAAGTAATTGTCCTTTGTGTTAAGCTCCCCTGACTTTAAACAAGCTGCAAAACAAATCCATTTATTAGTAAATTCTTTGGTCAAGCTTTCCAATGTTGTAGGGCGCGTAAGGGCTCGAGCCCCTCTGAAAAGCTAAAAAACCCACAGTTTGCCGACCACAAATTTAAAGCTACGCATTTTGTTGTCGGTCGCTAACGATGCCAAATTTGTCTTTTCGTGGCCGGCGTGAGCTGCCTACGGGTTTGCCATTGCCACAAAAGGATCAAAACCACATAGCTATCAGTCACTGTCCACAGGCGCCTAGCCAGGTGGGGGCTAAAGGCACCATCGTCCCCACAAATTGTTGACTACAAACATTGAACCATTCAGAAAAGATTGTCATTACCGCGTAAAGCAAATTATTCATTGGCCTCCCCTGCAAAACTTGCAAAACTTTTCGCCCCCCATGCAAAAATCTATTGGGCATAGTTGAAAACTATTGGGCATAGTTTGAAAAATTTGGGCCCCTCTCAGAAAACTCTTCGCCACCCCTGGTTTCCCAAGCTGGTTACGGGCCTGTTCTTGAACCACCTCCTTTTCTATAACGGAGTACAAATTGCACTTTATAGTGATGGTTGAGCCTTATTGTAAAAGGAGTGGCTCTAAGCGTGGAATTTTCTTTAATTACTAACGTCTTTAAACTGAATGTGTATGATTAAAGATCTAGTTAAAGTCGTTTCCAAAGAAAAGCCAAATATTTTGTAGAAAGTCATTGCAAACAGAAAAGGAACGAATCGATTTTGCAAAGAATCACGGCTTGCATATGAACTAACACAGGGGTCAGCAACCTTTCCGGGGCCAAAAACAAACTCCGCAAGGTATGGCGAGCCGTAGGCCTACTAATTTTCCATCAACAATTCCGTTCCCTTTGCTGTTGTTAAATCTTGGGGATGTATGGAATTTTAATCAGATTAACTCCTGATTTTAATATTTCACAACGAAAGCCCAAAATGGGACATACACTACATTATAGCACAGTGCAGTTTCTTATTAGTATATAAAACAAGATGTTGCAAGAAGGGCAGATTAATAAAATATAATACCATTAGGGGGACCATACAGTTAATACAATTTGATAAAGGGACTGCGGGTAGGAGTTAATACAACTGGGTAAATGATTTTGCTTGGCGGGCCGTAGGTTGCCGAACCCGGAACTAACACATAACAGCTTATAAATGAACGAACTAGTAACTATGAAACTATGGCATAGCTTTGAAGAACTACCTCATGTGGTTGTTGAGGTCAGCGAAAAGACTAAAGTTCGCGTAGACACCTATCATGTGCAAAATGATGTCACGATCCGTCTAAATAGGTCAATTGAACGAAATATAAGCGGACCAACAACGAACATACGATGGTCACCGAGCAAAACCTGCACCTCGTGCCTCATGATCATAGGTGAAAGTTCAAACGTGC
>JGI24159J19872_10012364_pt1 | contig 11129 bp, 8 predicted proteins | sample Ectturendosymbi4_FD_19872 | JGI IMG/M metagenome (IMG submission 19872)
TGAACGTGAACAAATTCAGGATACCAAATACCAAGCATTTTATCAAAGGGGGAAAGTGTGAAACTTTTAAAGGGGTAAACGTTGTAGTGTATTGATGGTGAATGCAGGGAAATGGTGCGTGAAAATAAAGTGGAGGCGATGCCAATATACTATTGCTTAACTTTTATGTGTTGCCAGCCTTGTCTTCCCAACTTTCAGTGATTTCAAAGTTGTGTATCATGAACACCCTTTTGCATTTCCTCCTTCTGCTGTGTCAGTCATGCCATTGTCTCAGGAGCGTATCCTTCGGTGGTCGTATCTTAGGCTTGATCAAAGTGCTTATCACGGTTGGCTGAGTATGATGACGTCATCAGAGGGGCCNCCCTTTTTAGTCTTGCCTCGGGCCCCCCCAACCTTAAACCCACCACTGACTGTGACCCTCAGGTGTTGGAATCTTCCATATTCGGACAGCTGCTTATTAACGAATCTGGTGGACTCTCGGCCGCTGGTCTTGTGTGCTTCGTTCTTCATGTGTTGCGAGGTGATGGAATTTGCGGAGACGGAGCACAGGCGAGAGGAGCATCCAGACCTGCCAGTAAGTTTGTTGATTGTTCTCCACACCTTGCGGCTAGAGTGCGAGAAGTCGATGGAGTTGACAGCGTCCTCCCATCGCTCCTGCTTCTTCTGTTATAGTAGGGATGAAGCGGCTCTGTCAGAGTCAGTCCCCACTGGGGTTTGGATGAAGGAGCGACAGAGGGTCTCGCACTCTTTGTCCCAGCTTGGCACACAGTTCTTCAGACGGCTACGTGGGATACATTGTTTAGCCGCAAAAAATAGGCTCTCACAGAAATCCTGGTATGCCCTCTCAATATTTGGTGTGTCCGCAGGTGGCAATCTCTTGACGGATTCACCTGTGAGAAGGCAAAAGCGCTTCCACTCTGCCTTGCAAAAGTTCCAACGCTTCAGCAGATTGCTGTGGGCAGGAACTTTGAATCTTGGTGGCTTTATGAGGGAAGGCCGGTGTTGTTACCGCGGGAGCTTTCCTAGAACACGTCCGTCTGACAGTCGGCTGTCCTGGCCGAAATTCGCGAAGGCCAGGTCTGGATTGGTGCCGACATTCCAACGGCAAGAGAAGAAACTGGCCGTTTTTCTTCTGGGTTGGATGTTGCCCAGGAGTCCAGGCTCTCACCGTTCAGGGATGTTGTCTTGTAACCCCGGTTGACATGCTAGCAGTTGAAGTCGCCAACATGCAGACTGAGGTGTGGAAATGGCGGGATGGTCGTTGGGGTGAGTCACGAGCGTGGAGGTTTGTAGACGTTGATGATCTTGTATCCTGCGACGTCTACTCACAACCACTCAGTCTCTGATTGTTCTGGAGACTGATTGACCAGTGACCATTCCAACAGCTCGTGAACAAACATGGCAAGGTCATGGTTCCTGCTCAGGATTGACCCAGCTGGAGAGAAGTTGGGAATCACTAGCTTGTCTGCAGTTGTGCAGTGGGTCTCCTGTAGGACAATGATGAAAGCCTTGTTCTTATAGTTAGCTGCTCAATGATGGAGATCTTGTGAAGCGTGTGCGACCCGTTTGTGTTTGCACACCTTCAGTGTAGGCTTGAACCCAGAAAGCTCAATGGCGCTAATTTAGGCAGTTGTTGGTGCCCTCAGCGAGCCAGACGTTTCGGGCAAAGAGAGCTCCCACTGTCATGNGCATGGAAGTCATTTTTAACTGTCGCTTGCTTTGTTTTTNCCTTCTTGTTTTGGCTGACTTTGCTTANATGTAGCGGTTGTGCTAGCGTGACTGCTACACTTGCTTTCAGTGAGCNCTTTGGTGTTCACCTGGAATTTCAGCATACTGCATTGGTTTCATTTAATGTTTGGTAATCATACAAATTGGTTTTGCCATGCAGTTATAGTGTGTAATTAGAATGTGAAAAAAGTGGAGGGGCAGTCAGAAAGTTGACCAGTCAAGTGTACCCTATGCTCATTTCGAGTGTGCCCCATGGCTGGCGGGGTTTGATGTTTTGGCATAATATTGTGTATATAGAGTTGCTCTATTGTGTGACAAATTTTCAGCTTGTTTGGACTTGAATTAAAGTAGCAGTGGTTGAAAATGCACAAAAGCGTTGACTGTACCCCACCTTCCCCAATGCTAAAAATTTTTGGGGAGCATTGACCCCCTGGCTCAGCCTATGGTTAAAAGAAAAGAATGAAAAAGAAAGAACAAAGAACAGTTTGTACTTGATGTTCAATCTTCAACTGATAAAAAGCTCGCAACAACGCAAGACCGTCAGACAACTGCAGAACTCCGATGAAAAGCAATATTGCCAGTAGTGGATGTTACGTTTGGTTGTTACCAACTAAACTGCCCGCAAACAGAGATTGCTTGCTGAAGCCCGCAAATAGAGATTGCTTGTTGAAGCTCTACATATGAATGTTAGTTAAATCAACTTGTTAGGTTTCTCGTGAGTTATATTTGGACAAATGTGTCTACTGTCAGCTTACTTCATGGTTAGCTGAGGGAGTTGCGCTAATACTTTGCTGTGCAAAACTTTTCTTCATGCTGTTTGCCATCAGCCTAGCACAGGATTGAAGAACTATATTTTGTATTTATTGAAAAATGGCAACTTACAAACAGCGTAATTAAACCCAGTTTCCACTGAATGGATTGTGCTTGTTTGGTCCAATAAAAGATGTAGGCCCGGTTACTATAAGAAAGGAGATCACGTAGGCCAATAGCTAATCCGATCAACAACTAGACGATATTTTAGAGGGCAACAACACGGTCCCGCATGAAAATGTATATATCTAAAAAATAAACCTACAATGTTTACAGACATTTAACGAAGAAATTACGGATATTTAACGAAGAGAACTTCTGAACTACACGAAAGATCTACATATTCCAAGAAAAAATCGCATTGCCATAAGAAGAATGTGTGAAAGACTTAAATTTCTGTTGAAGATCTAAGGCAATCGTAGAATCAAAGTCGGCGCCACAAAGATTTTTTGAGGAAATTACACATAAGTAGAGCATACTTTCACACTTTTCAGACAAACAACTACATAGGTCACGCCTGCCTGGGGTCCCAAAAACTAAGATGGCCTAGGGTCCCGCGCTCCCTGAATCCGTCCCTGTCCAGGCAGTCTAAGATCAAAACAGCTAGAAAATAGGATGGCATAGAACACCAATACTGGTGCAGTTAAAAACACTGCTTCGGCCTTTTTCATAGGAGTTTGACAAAAATCGGTCGTGATAAGGAATGACTGCTTCCAAGATTTTACAACTTCAAAATAACTTTATTATTTTATTGAAGCTAAAATGAATTGGACATTTGCCTTATGGTTTTGAAAAGAAATTTATTCGTTTTGAAGTTGGCGGTATTTTAGTCGGGACAAAACTGCCGGCTAACTGAATTGCTGGCTATAATGGCTAATTTTGCTCAAGTGTTAGCGAACGGTAGCGTCCGTGCGAACTCAAACTTATCAGAAATCCATTGGCGCCCGGCCATTTGAACCTAGAGAACAGCTCAACAAGTTAGGTGCAGCGGGAATTCCGCTCGATTATTCAGCAGGCACGGGACGGTTTTCGGATTGTTTTTACCCAACAGCTAGACTCAAAACTGCATAACGCAATAGTCCTTGTCTGAATGACCTCACATTTTCAAGTAAGATTGGTTTTCACACGAAGAATGTTTGTGTAAAATTTGGTTGAAAAAGACCAAGCATGAGAAAAGTTATTCTGTCCTACGCAACCGGAACAGGACGTTTCGGTCTGGCCGATTCGATCTGGCCGTTTCGGTCTGGCTGTTTCAGCCTGAGCCGTTTCAGTCTAAGTCGTTTCGGTCTGAGCCGTTTCGGTCACGGGACATTTCGGTGTGGCCGTTTCGGTTTGGGAACGTTTCAGTCACGACATTTTTGTACATAAACAACTTATTACATTCGTTTATTTAAATGATTATAGGCAGGCGAAATGTCACTTTAGCTGGTGTTATACCAACTCCCTTTGAGGAGTCATGATTGCGATTAAATCTGAATTGTAATTATGAGTTTGAAGTATTTGCATTTAACTGAAAATGTCGATAATGATTTAATTTACTTGTTGATGGTAACGAAAATCATATGTTCATGCTGATTTAACTGTTGGATCTTCAATCATGTTTGCAGTTTTTTAAATAAAACTTCTCGTTGATTCATGTATGTTTGCATTAAAATGTTAACATATAACAGTTCTGCAAGATTTCATAGTCTGACCGAAATGTCACCAGACCGAAACGGCCCAGTCCGAAGCGGCCGAGACCGAAAGCCTCAGACCGAACGGGCCAGACCGAAAAGTCGCGTACCCCAACGCAACAACTTGCTGCCGCAAATTTCTTAGGTAGGCTAAGCGCGTTGCTGGCGACGCGCGGCAACAGCAGTCCGATGCGCTGGGAACAGAGGGCGGTTGCTCGATTCAAAAGTTAATAACTCGCAAAATTCTTGATGGATTGAACTTAAATTTTCACGAAAAAATGCATAGCGATTAGAACAACATTCTTGTATATTTTGGTTGCAAAAAATTTGGTTTGAGAAAATTATGGTGCTTTACAGTAAAACTGCTCAACCCTGCTGAATTGGATGAAGTTTTGTAGCCTACGTCCGTCTGTAGTTACGACCGAAAGTACAAATCCGAAGTTTTCATTACAATTATTTTAAATTTTAAAGGATGATGCGCATAGGTATGAAGATGATATGATGAATTTTTTTTTTTTCACAAATACGAGTACAAAAAATGTATCCTGCTACACACAACCATTGGTGTAGTACAATGGCTCCCAAAGTGGGGATAAATTACCCCCGGGATGATATGCGATTCTTCGGGGGATAACATGGAACCTAAACTTTAGACTGCTGATGTACAGACACAAGCGTATTGGTTGCGTTCTTTTTACGACGCAAAATATTGAGGATAATAAGACTTAGTCGCTACCTTAACTTGGGTAACAGCTTCAACAAGTTTGGGAACCACTGGTATAGGAACAGGCAAATTTTGGGGGTGGGAAGGAGTTTTGACCAAAATTTCCTCAAAATTACCTTAAAAGTTCTGTGCGACTTTTGCCTACAAATTATGTCCCAGAAACATCATGCAGACCAGTGGTTCCCAACCGGGGGTCCATGGACAACGCCAGGGGTCCACAGGCAGATTTTTGGGGGCCATGACCTTTGTCGTGAAAGATGAAACCAGAACAGCGAAATTCCAAAATACTCGCCGTGGTGGAGAGTCTACCTTGCAAAAGACGATGAATCAAGCACAAATCTGGAATCCGGGCTAAAGGGCAACACAAGATCTGGCTCATATGAACGTACATGGTCATCGGAAGGATTTTTCAAGTGGGAGCCAATAGTGGGTTGTTCCATAAGGTGGCCAGAAAGATTTGTCCAGGGGGGCAACAGTTGTGAAACTTCATTTTACCAACATGAAACTAAGAGAAAACATTTTCCTACTGAAAGTAGCACATTTAAATATCCAGGGTCCTTTCCGACGCCCATAGAGGCAGTGCAGACAGCGATAAGAGCTGCTGCAGCATGGCAATGTGAATAAAAAAAACGTGTCTCCTTTAATGTGGTGGCTGCTGCTGAATTTCATCCGCCATTTGTGTGAAATGAGGTTAACAGCCTTTTTCAAGGGTCCTCGTCATAAGAAATCAGCTTCTTTGATTTAGTTTCTTTTCTGATTCACTTTTGACCAGAGAAGAAAATCCTTACTCGCAAAAGTAGGTTGTTGGCATGCAAAGAAGAACTGAAATAGCTTTTTGACTCACATGCCGATATTCAGGAATGCTAAGAAGTGATACCAAAAAAACAACGTAGTTTATAAATATTCTAAATTCTGTTTTTTGGACCAGATCTGACCACTGCTAAACAACTTCACTTCTAGTAACCGAAGTCGAAATCCTCAGCTGTAAAGCGCTGCATATACCACAGCAGCGAATTTAGATTCGAATAAGCGTCTCTTGGAAAAAGGACTTCGAAATTTTGTAGTATAACAATCTCGTGCACAATTGATTTTTTTTATTCCAAGTTCGTGTCCTCAATCTCCCAATTACTAGTTTGGAAAAATTTTTGTAAGCGTTTAAAATATTAAAAACCGCTTTCTAATAGTTTGCTTTGTCATAACTTCAACATTTCTGTTAACGCCTGAACCTTACCGGCAACTGCAAAAACGTCATTTCCCTTTGCTTGTAATGAAAAATTCAAAATTTTGTGTTCTAACAAGAAGGACAATTTTGCAAGCCAAAAGTTGTCTTGAAAATTAAGCTTGAAATGAAACACCCGCTCTAAAACTTTTCCTCTGGATAATCTGCAAACCCACAACGTCCCATGAAATGTCTTTGCATAGTTCTGACACCATTCGATGCTTCTTTAAATGTGAGTGGATGAAATTCACAATTTTTATGACATCAGCAAGAACAATCTCCAGACCTGATGCCATGGACGTCGAAAGGATTTTTTCAGAGGGGGCCAACAGTGGTGAACATCTATTTGCCCAACTCCGAAACTATAAGAAAAACATTTTTTACCAGAAGTTTTATAGTAAAATATCAAATTTTAAAATCCAGGGGAAAGGCCCCTGCCCCCTTCCGACGTTAATGTAAACGAAAATGTTCTTTCACTTTAACAAAGATATGCGAGTTGAATTACCCCTCCCTTATCAGCGCTTTTTACACATAGTTCCACTCTTTAGACGTTTCAATTGTTATGCAACATTGCAACAATGTCAAGTTTTTACGTGAAAAGTACTGTGAAACACTCCTGATTTTTGGCGCGCAAAGCAGATGATGATATCCTTTTTCTAGTAGCCACTGCTCGTACGTAACAGTATTAACTGGTTCTATTAAAGGGGTCCACAGCTATCAGCCAAATCGTCAAAAGGGTCCATGACACTGAAAAGTTTGGGAACCACTGATGTAGGGGAAATGTGGGACCAATGGGACGATTTTGACATTTTTGCTTCTTTTGGAAAACTGACTGATACATTCAAAGTCAGGTGATGTTTTTCTTGTAGTTTGGGTTATTCTGCATAATTTAACGTAAAAACTTTCAATCGTCAGACATGTTTCAACAGTTTTATTGGCATTTAAAAATTTCCACTAAAACGTCCCATTGGTGCCCACCCATGGGGACATTTGGGACAATAGGGTGGGACCAATGGGACATGCACAAAGTATGATTGTCTCAGGTAACCAAGCCTTATCATGGGGCCTTTCTTGATTTCCATTTTAAGAAATCAATGAAATGCAAATTCACCAAGCATTTAATGTTTACAAAATTCGACAAAACTTCATTCTTTTTTGTGATCCATTTCTCATGTTTCATTGGAAAGAAAGGTTGATAGAATCTTGGTTTAACCTGCATGAGTTTCTTGTCAATAATTGCATCCAAAGCATTTATAAGCAGTAGACATTTGTAAACAGTAGAATGACAGTGTTTGAAAAGTGGTTTGCATTGCATCTGTGAAAATTTCAAATAAAATTTCAAAATCTCAGACAAGTGTTTGGTTATTGAGTGAAGTGCACGATGGGGCAAGACTTCAACCATATCACTAAGTTTGAATGATGCTATGTTATCTTTTTCTGAAAACTAGAATTCTTTCATTTCTTTCTGATCTCATTATGAACCAAACAACAAAGTCTTCATGTGCAACAAAATTTGGTGCCTCTTTTCGTTTGAATAAACGTTTACTATAGCGTACGAACGAACGGGTGTTTCAATTGTCCTGTTCAGTGAATTGAAACCATTTTTCTTCAACAAAGGTTTCCCTTTTAGAATACATTTCATCATTATCTTCGTTATCTGAATCAAGCAGCATTAGATCCTCGCTTTTACTTCTGGAGGATGAGTATTTCCGACGTCTTGAAAACAGAGTTGTTTTGGGGGGCAAGTACAATCTCTTTTTTTTCTAGGGTGTCGGTTAGTGTGGTGGACTTGGATTTTTCTGTTGTTGCTGCCTATTGTAGTAGAGGACACTTTTGGGTGCAGAGAAATAAAATTTAGAAACATTTCTGCTTCTGACATTTCTCCAATGTCAGGCACCTGTGTGAATTTGCACGCATCTATCAGAATGTTACTTTTTCTGGGCGTTGTGGAATGTCAGTCGCGACTGAATGGAAGAACATATCGTGTGTGAAGAGGAACTTTTGCCCGCCTGTTCCAATTCCAGCCGGGAATCGAACTATCATGATTCCCAGGGAGAGAATAATTCTTTAGCCAAATGCGCAATGCCTTACCGACTGGACTAAAGAAGCGCCTCCCTAGTCCTTGCGGATCTNGGCATTTTAAGTTTCGACTTTTCACCCTTCTNGCTTGATTCCGCAGTTTCTCCCTGCTATTTCTATTGCTTCCTCTGTCTGGGTGCTTTCCGTCGGGGAAGAACCCTTGGACTCAGCCTGATTTTCCGGTATGTAATGGCCCTAGCGCCATTACATGTGTGATCATATCTGGGTTAAGAGGGGAAGTGGCTCTGAATGCGGAAGTAATTTTTTCAATTGTAAATGACCTTGCAAAGGTCTTCGTAGTTAATTCAGCAGCTTTGTATATTAAAATCGGTCGTCCAGGATATGAAGTAGGTGTCCAAAGGGTCCCCACCCTATCTGTTCCAAAGGTCCCCAGGCAGCCATTTTGAAAATATTGACTGATCATTTGGAAGTTCTTCAAGTGATTACATCATAATCCGACCTGCGCAGTCTGCAGTAGTCATACGTTCCCTCAAAATATGCGACTTTAATTTTAACCTCTTTGTTACCAGTCAAAACTGAAACGATACTGACCTCACGTTTTTTACTAAAACTCAATACAACTAGTTTTTCCCCATTCAAATGTAACTGCAATTGTTGTCTGCAACGAAAACACATGTGAAACATCCAACTAAGATGTCGGTTCCACAGTGTGAAAATGAGAAAAACGTAATCACAGGAAGGTGCTGTTTTTCCAGGTTTAAATTTGTCAAAGTGTCCCATTGGTCCCACATTTCCCCTAGACCTTTTTTTGATGTAGGCTAACCTCCAAAAAAAGTCTTCATGTGTTTCGTGTGTTTTTCTGCAAACGTTGGGCGCCAGTTTTTCAAATCAAACAGCGTTGGACGCTATTTTTGACTGGATTTTCAGAGATTTTGCCCAGACTTTCAGGGATTTTGCTCAGATTTCCAGAGATTTTGCACATATTTTCGACAAATCAAAACTTTTGGGGGTGCAGTTGCACACCCTGCATCCCCGCCTCCTACACCCTGCACATAAGGCCGGCTTTTAGCCGATTGCTTCCAATCGGGCCCCGCCTTCCAACCTACACAAGCTGACACTTTCAATCGAATCTGCTTATGTAGTGCTGCACGGGGCCCACAGTTTTTTAAGCGTGTGCCCCGTTGCCAACAAAAATCAAAGTGAGCTGTGCGGTTTTTAAACATCTCCCTTAATCATGTATTCGTTCTGGAATCATACCAGTGGCAGGGGCACAACGAGGAGGGGCAACGGGGGCACAAATACCCGTGCACCGAATCACTATATGGGCGCCGAATCAGTGATGTAGTTGAGACCGTAACCTCCGAGACCGAGACTTTGCCATAAAAGCCGAGACCTAGACCTGGAAGTTCGAGACCGAGACTCCAGACCTCACATTTCTCGGATGGTAATTAAAGCTAACTCCATGAAAAATGCTGCAAAAAATATTTGGAATGTTGCCAAATACCAAGATAAAGGTGTTCTCGTTGCTATGCTTCAATAAATTTGTTTTGACTCAGAAAAATTTGTGAATTGTCTTGTTCGTTAAAGAACACGACTAACCATTCTGTGTAAGGACAGGACGTGATGCCCTGATGAAACTTCCATGTTCTGGCCTACTACTCAGTATTGAAGTATGTTATTTGAGAACGTGGAATAGAGTCGAATCATTTATATTTGTTTTAAACAAACACACTCGATGTAGACGAGTGTATATAGCAGCACTAATCAAAACAGCACAGCGAAGTGGTAACTCTTCAGGAAAGGTTGCTTTTAATCCTTCAATCTTTTCCCAGGTGTTTCGTCGTTTATAGCTTTTGCTAATGAAGTAACAATTTTTTAAAATATTTTTCCACTCACCTGTTCCACTGCATTCTTTTTATTTTAACGCTAGGCAATAAGCTAACCTTCTCCACTGACACTAAAATTTCTTCGAAACATATTTCGGGTATTTTGACTAACAAAGCTTTGCCATTTTTTGTAACGTTACCTGCACCCTCCATATTTCTTTCCTCTTCACACGACAAGAAATTGATTTAGAATTCTCCAAATATTTTGAAGTAACAGGTGATAAATTTAGAGCTTTAAAAAACGAAAGCACTAACTGACATTTGAAAAGCAAAATTGTAACTTGTTTCATCCATCCAATCTTGCTCACTCAGTCCAAAACAAGTTTCAAAAATGTTGCCCGTGGTTCCCCTGTTGACGCAAAAAAAATATTTAGGCTCGTTGAAGTAATAGACTTCATGGCACGAATTAGGTTTACACTTTGAACCAGAGAGGCAATATCCCACCGCATGCTCCATTGCGGTGGCGTAGCGATGCTAACTGTCGCCCAGTGCCGACAACAGGGGCGCATGCAAGAATTTTTTAAGGTTGGGGCTGAAATTTTGAGAAACATATTTTGCTCTCACTAAAGTACAGGCTACCTTATTTACTATAACATTGATGTCATATATGCTATTTCAAGTTTAACACATCAACACTTTTCTTGACCAGGCCCAGCCGCGACGTCTGTTTTTCTTTGCCCGCTTTCCCCGTTACCGTGATTTTGTTAATCTGTTAAACTACAATGCGACGTAGTGTTGCACTTCTCTGCAAATTTTTGACATTGTTTATGGAAGTTTCTAACATGTTCAGTATCCCGAGATATTGTTTTAAAAGCACTTTTATGTTATATAGTAGCACTGCTTCATACCACTTCCATTCTGGTGTCTCAGTCGGCTATTATTTGCCACGAAATATTATCAACAGCACTTTTCTCAACATCGCAGACAAGCAAAATGCACTGCAGTACCACTACAGATCGTAGAATTATCTTACAACCACGCTACATGGTTGTTAGTCGATACCAAAAGTAAAATACTTTTGTTAAATCACCAAAACATAATTGAAACAA
>JGI24159J19872_10012365_pt1 | contig 11129 bp, 6 predicted proteins | sample Ectturendosymbi4_FD_19872 | JGI IMG/M metagenome (IMG submission 19872)
GTTGCGACAATGGAAACGTTTTCGAAACTGAATCTGTACACTCTGGTATGATTTTGTTGCAAAATAGGTCTCCAGGAAGAATATCTTCTGCTGATTTATCCAAGACATTTTTGGGGCAACTATAGCTGCAAACGATCGTCCATAGATTCACCTATCACGTCCTGCAACAGAAAAGACATTCGTTAAAAATGGGTTTTTTATCGAACAAAATATGGGTACACATCTTTTTGGGTCACCCTGTATTTGATCTTTTTTGATGATACGGGATGTTTCCTAAAGTTGACTGCGACGCAAGTTGCTGGAACGTACCTGGGAGCGTCGTTATGTTGATGAGGCTTGAAACTGTTCCTCAATGTTTGGGGTAATGATGAAAATCACGGCCAATGAAATCCTGTTTGGGGTAAAATCTTCAAATTGTTTGAGGGTAAAATCCTGAAATTATTTGGGGGTAAAATCCTGTAATTATTTTGGGGGTAAAATCCTGTAATTATTTTGGGGTAAAATCCTGTAATTATTTGGGGGTAAAATCCTGCAATTGTTCGGGGGTAAAATCCTGAAATTGAGGGTAAAACCCTAAGCTGTTTGTTCTGGATTCTGGACCAGCATATTTGCAAGCTGCACGGCCATGTGTGTAGGTTTCTCAATGAAGACGTTTATTTTCAGGTTTTTTCAAATCCGAACGAAAAAACTGAAGCATCTTTCGAACAAGACCAGTGCGCGAAGCGTGATGAACATATGAATCCTGCCACCCAGCGTCCTGCCGACCACATAATATCGTCAATGGCTGAATACTTCAAGGTGCCCGGTCGCCATGAGCTATTTAGAGCTCCGTCTCTCGCTGCGCGTTTGTTTCTGTGCGGCGATATGGGCAGTGAATGATCGTCGTAGCAACAGTTAGCATCCTTGTATTGTGGAGAATTCAATGTACTTGGTATATGAAGACAGGTTTATTCCAGTCCATGGATTGGGGCTCATTGGGCAACGCAGCACCTTTTGTCATTGTTGCTTTTTCATCGTATGTGGCGAAATTAAGTTTCAATAAAACGTTTGTTGCAACCAGAGGCATGACGAGGTTAGATGACGCTCGGGGCAAGAAGCAAGTTTAGCGCCCCCATGTTCGAACCTGAGGTCTTTCGGAAGCAAATGTACTGTATTGAAGAAAGTGCTTATGACGTTGTTGGGACTTTTCGGCGCCCCCGCAGTGACGCGACGCCCGGGCAATTACACCCCTCTTGCCCCCGTCGTTACGCCCCTGGTTGCAACTACATAAAGCTGTAGAAGATATTTTCTGTGTAGCGCAACATGTTTTCTGCCCAAAAAACTATGCAACTACTGAAGATGTACCGTTTGCTGACACAAATAATTACGTTCGAATGAATTTAGGAGTGCCGGCAACGCAGGATATTGTTGCATTTTGAACTGGAAGGTAGTGGTCACGTGCAGTGCCGGGTTAAGCTGGCGCGGGACATGTAGCGTTTCGAGAGCGCGGGTCCCTCTAAGTTTAAAAAACATCTCAACACCTGCTAAATCCTAGTGTGTGGCAAGGCATCCGTGTTACTATAGCTTTAGGCTACTAGTCTCTGCATGCTTTCTCCAGTTTGCATCGTGACATGACAGTCTTGAGTGTATCGTGCTGACCGCCAGTGTTGCCAGATGGTTGCGACCTAAATCTGCTAAATGGTGTCACAAAAAAACTGCTAGAATTTGCTGAAAGTCTTGCTACATATTTTCAGCAAAAATCTGCTAAAAGCAGTGAAATTCTGTTAAAAATCTTTTATTTGAACATGATTGAAAGAAATGTATAAAGTTATACAATTTTATTTTTCGTCTTGCACTCGCTCTCACTGAGCATGCGCTGAAAATGCCAATCTTGGGCAACACTCTTTCCGGTTCACAATTTTCTTTCAGTCAACATTTTGAGCAACGTAACTGCAGCTTACTTCGTTTTTTTTTGTATGACATACAGTTCTTGACGATCTCTTTCAAATGGTTGCATGTTTTCACGCAGTGGAACAATGCTCAGCGATAAACAATCTGAGCATAGCTTAAGCCGTACAACTTTCTAAGTCTGGTCTTTGTAACTTAAAACTTTGTGTAACATTCGTGAACACGCAAAAACTTCTTTATTCTTATCTGAGTGCTTTTGCTGCCAGTTATGCCTTTTAAGCTCGCCATTGTTTCGCTATGATTGCATTACTGCAAACTTCGCAGAAGACTTTTGAATCAGCAGGATAGGCAGTGGGACTATAGGGACTGAGCCAACTTTTAAGTTCTGAATCTTGCAACCATATATCTCGGAACTTATGGCAGCTTTGGTTTACCAGGAAGTTTTTTACCGGACATTACTACTTACTAGTGCAACTGAACCACTTAGAAATTTCGTGCCGTGGATAAAAACACATTCCACCAATGTTGTCTTCAACCCAACGCGCTCACTAAGCACACAAGCAAATCATGTAGGCTTCACCAAGTCATCTAATTACTTGTTATTATGATACAATTATCTGCTTGTAGCAGCTTCTTTGTATCATAATACAAATTCCAAATAATTTCAGGCAGCTGTTTGTGCTTTGTCCTGTTGTAACTCAATTAACAACGTCATAAAGAAGAGAAGTACATTTGTGATGAAGGTGTAAAAGTTTTCATCTTGAAAAACTGTTGAAACAGGTTTTTGGTCAGGAATTTGTTACCTGTTATACCAACCAAGCAGTTGGTAAAACCCTACTAACTGCTAGATTCAAAATTTTACAGCTAACAGTGAGAAAATCCTGCTAGATTTAGCAGCATATCAGCTAAAATGGCAACACTGCTGACCGCAATCTTACGCGTTTTTTTACGTAACTGTACGAAAAGAATCAAAACAAGAATTTCTGGATACAGACAGCGTTCAATTGAAAACCTTCGCTTACTGCTTATGGCAAATTTAGCAAATTACTGACTTCTTGGCCTGAAACAAATCTTACATATAATGTAATAAATAAGATTTATTATACAGTAGAAGACCGCGGGGCCCGTAACATTTGCTACTATCGTTAATCCGGCACTGGTCACGTGATCAAATGGTGGTCACGCGTCGCTGGCTTGCAGGGCAGGACCACCGGCATTGACCACCAGTCGTAAACCTCTGGTCCGTTGATGATTGTATGGCTACCACCACTGAGTGGTTGCATTTCACCACAGCGAATATAATTCGAACGTGCGGACGCAAACAGACGTTGTAATGAGGGGCCCGGCCCATGAAGGGCATGGCAGGAAACAAATTTAAGGCAATTCGTGTTCGTCAGTAACAACGAGAGACAGAATCCTTGAATTTGTGACATGGACGTCGGAAGGGGGGCTTTGGCCCCCANGGATTTTGAAAATGTTAGCAAAGGAAAGTTGTTTTCGTAGTTTCGAGTGGGAAAAACAAATTTCACCACTNTTGGGTTCCCCCTAGAAAAATTTGGAAAAACCCTCTTGTGGACCCCCCTGGAAAAAGCCCATGTTTGTGACTACGGCAAGCAAGCGTGCTGCGTTGTGGTAATGTACTTCAATCTCATCCCGCATTGTGGTGCAGTTTACCTTGTCTCTCTTATTAGATCAGGGTAGACCGTGTTAAAGCTTTGCAGATAGGTACTGTACATGAAACCCATGTCTTACCCTGAACAATGCCCTGGTTCTGAAAATATGTGAAAGCAAATCTGATATTTTTTTGTGTTTCAGAATGAATCCGAGTCGGTGAAACACTTAGCGGAGAGTCTTTCGAAATTACCTTGTGAAAACTTGTCTCCATTGTCTTTCCAATGTCAGCCGTCATCATCGACAGAAGTTGTGGTTGTTTGTGACGATAACAATGATGCAGGTATGATGCAATTGTGTTTGCTCGTCGGCACCTTACACGACAAAGAATTATTTGCATCAAGTTTCACGCATTCTTGTATTGGACTGTAGTGACCCGTAAACCGTCCAAGCATAACCAGCTCACTGCCAACAACAGTGTCTGTATCTCTGCTCTCCTTAGCCTTGCTTGTTATATCCTTCGCCGGTAGGCATTGACTTCATTCAGTCAAGCATTCACTTCATTCAGTCAGGCATTCACTTCATTCAGTCAGGCATTCACTTCATTCAGTCGCGCATTCACTTCATTCAGTCGCGCATTCACTTCTTTCAGTCGCTATCAGTTCATAATTTAATTTAAGAGTCGCTTATAATACAAACAACCTCACATCCTTTCAGTGCAAATAGAGTTTCAGGAGTTTACATTATGTTGACGCTTGTGTAGATGTAGTGCTGTTCATCTAGTGCATGAGAGATTGGAGTGGTCAACTGTCGTGTAGCGCGTCTTGCCATGAGCTCCTCGCGTTCTTAAGTTTACTGGGAATAAGGTGCTTAATTGGGTCCACCAGATAAATTCGTTGGAACTGCTGAGACGAAAAAACTCCCTGTATGTTTTGCTGCTGCCTGCGTGTGGATATCAAGCCTATGGTCAATTTGCTCTACATGCAAATATTGTGTTAACTGACTCTTGCAAATGAGTTTTTGTTTGGAAGGCGATTATTTCGCTGCAAGGGGCCATATTTGGGGGCCACATATTAATCGCTTGGGTCCCGGTCAGGGGGGTTGTGGGGAGGGAACGCGTTCCCAAACCTTTTTGCAGTAGCAACGTTACTTGAAGATTTAGATATTTCATTTCAATTTCTACGCGTAGTGCCTGGAGTAGCACCAAATAAATAAACCACAAGTTATCTCGTGTATAGCACCGCGGCATGGTTGCGTAATTACTGTTTGTTGCATCAACAATAGTATTTGCGTACACCACGCTTCATCTGATTGTTTGTATTTGTCATAACGCTGTTATCTCCGTTTCAGAGGAGTAATTAGTCTTGAAATTTTTCAGCCATTGCGGAGTAGGTTACAGCTTGCCTGAGTGGTTTGCGAGAACTGCAAGGAACTTTTTGCGTGTGAGGTCATCTGAGCGGTATTTGGTGTTAAGAGTTCGACTTCAAACTTTGTTAAGAGTTCGACTAAATCAGGGGTGTAATGGGAATGCATGGGAACGGCGTTCCCACAACTCATTTTTAGCACTATACCCCTGGTCTCTGTCCGAGCTCTCAACGAACTTCTTACACTTCAAGATGCAGATATCCGGCTTTAATTAAAATCTGTACTCGATGCAGGTTCCTGTTTCAATCCGTCCAGTCCGGAAGTGCCATCTTCCTGTGCTTCGGACGACAGTCGTTTGGACTTCTGCTGCCAGCAGCAGCAACCTGTCGTCAGATCTGACTCCCGCGCTCACCCCGACCACGTGACTTGCCACCTACCGACCGAACTCGAAGAAACTGAACCAGTCAACGCGAATGAAATGTGCACCGATGAAAAGCTTTTAAGAACAGACTCCCCTCGTGCCACCCCCACGAACTCGTAGTTGGTTGTTTTTGCATTTTCTCGGCGACCAGGCCTCAAGTATCCGGTGCCCAGCGTTGGTGAGACGCAGATGCCAACTGCACACCCTGCAATACAAAGTTTACGTTACCTCTTGTAGGGTGCGTTGTATCACGTTATGTCACGTGCATGAGACGCTCTTATTTTACTTGTATATACTGTGTCACCGCAAATTCGTCGCTATTGTGGCGTTTCAAACATAACGTTTCGGATCAAACCTTGGGTTTCCTGCAGGTTTACGAGTCACTGTGGCAGGCAGTTGGAGTACCAATTTGCGACAGGCAGAACTACGCAGTAGCGAGGTAATTTTTCAATAGCGGTAGGTTTTAAGGTTTGTGGGGGAAATACTTTTTTTTATTACCCATATGTTTGAAACAAATTTTTATGGACACAGCACAATTTGAGGTGGCACTGTAGGATTGCCAGGTCACTTGAAATTTTTTTAAGGACATCTTGTTATTTTGCGATCATTGAAATTTTACGTCATGGCTACTTGGAATACTTTTTAGATATAGTGGTGTAGCACATTTATTTCAAGCAAACATTGCTGAATAAAAATGAACCTTTGTAAATGTGGCTGAATAAATCAACCACATTTACAAATAATGCAGAGTACCATGCTTACTCGATTGTAGCCGCGGCTTAGATTTTTTACCTTATCGAAGCATCTAGAGACAAGATCAGGGTCGGGGAACTTGCGTTCCGTGTGAACATTTGATTTTGGCCCGCATCAGCATTTTCGTTACCCTATTTGGAGTACAAAATCGCGTCAAAACGAAGCGCCATTTTCTTTTGAGCCAGTTCTTTTATCCACTGCTTGACCGCACCAGATCTCGGGGCAGGTGTTGAGCAGCCATTCGATTGTCCAGAACCGTCGGGCCATGCAGTCCATGGGGAAGTCAACGGATTGGACAGTGGAGAACAACATGATCGACGGTTTCTTCTGCGCCACAGAGGAGGACATACCCCATTTGTACAAGCAGGAGCGGAAACGTCCGACATTGGTGCGGAGGCGGTTGGGAGGGTTATTCCCGGAGGGTGGCTACCCGTGTCTGGAATTAAAATGCGGAGTCTTGTGGGGTTGTCCAACCACTCTGCATTCCATTGATGATCCGCCCACCGCGCCGCACGTATGTATGTTGTCGGATGAGCTGCTGTGCGGCGGGTACAAATGGGTGTCTCGATTTGAAGCGCCGTGCATCTGCACTCGATGGACGTGTGAGCGCAGAGTGGAGCAGGCTCCCTGGCACAGCGTGCTAGAGGCAATGTAGCTCCACTGCGACAAAGCTCAGCAGGTTGGATGCCTGCGAGCATTGGAAGGTTGTCCGCTGGTGTAGGACGCAGGCATCCAGTCACAATTCGCACGGCATCGTTCATGGCGGGGTCAGTGAGCACTGCGGCACCAAACAGGAGCCCAGTTGAATGCACCAGGGCTAGGGTGGCTGTTCCCAACGTTGTTACTCCAGCACCCCAACCGGAGCAAGCAAGTCGCTTCAGGAGTGCGACGCGTGATGTCAGCTTCTTGCGAAGTGACTCAAGGTGTCGGCGATACGTGAGCGACCTGTCCAACGTTACTCCGAGATATTTGGGCTCGGAGTAGAAGGGCAGGGTTTCGTTGTTGAAGTTGACTTTCAACTCACGCTTAGCTTCCTTGTTGAGATGGAAGAGTGCCGGCACTGTTTTCGTGGTGCTCAGCTTTAGTTTCCAGGTCAGGAGGTATTCACCTAGCGTTGCCATGTCCGCGCTTGCTCAGCGCCCCTTCCACTGTCTGTGAATGTCCGTCAGCATGCATGATTGCTAGGTCGTCAGCATATGCATACTTTCTGAAGATGGTGGTTGGCATGTCAGACATGTAGATGTTGAAATGAAGGGGCGCCAGGAAAGATCCATGTGTGACACTGTTCTTGAAGCGTCGTAACCTGCTCCTTTGGCCATTTCGGATGGTAAGGGTGAAGCTGCGATTGCCAACCATCTCCATGGTTATGCGAACCATGTGTCTATCAGGCAGCAATAGCAGCAGCTTGCAGGTGAGACCGCAATGCCATACAGTGTCGTAGGCTGCTGTGAGGTCGAAAAACACAGCTCCGGCCTTCTTTTTAGCTGAAAAGCTATCCTTTATGTCCTGTGTTAACAGGGTGACCTGGTCTACGGCCGATCTCCCGTGTCGGAAGCCCGCCTGGTCCCGAGGGAGCAATGGGTCGATGATTGGATCGACACGAGCGTAGATGAGTCCCTCGAGGATTTTGTAGGGGACGCACAGCAAAGATATAGGACGAATAGCTCTTTGGGTTGCCCAATGGCTTCTCTGGCTTAGGGATCGCAACTACTAATGCTCTTCTCCAGATCTTTAGAATTTTGAGTTGGCCCATGCAGGAAGTGAGGAAGTCGCCAAACCAAGATTTGATAACCACGTACTCAAGACAGTATGTTATAAGAAGCCTCTTTCTCTGGCTGCAAATTAAGGTAGAATTTTCGGATAAAATCAATTGCTATTTGTAGCCCGCAAGCGATAATCCACAATTTATGCGGCCCACGACAGTTAATAGGTTCCCCACCATAGGCGTAGCCAGGGGGGGCAAAGAGGCCATGGCCCCCCTAAATTTTTGGAAAATAGCCATTTTGTGCTTTGAGAAGCGTTTTTCTAAGCAAAATAGTGTTATTCGCCTAAAATCAAACATTTTGCCCTCTCCCAAATTTTTGGACTGGCTACGCCACTGTTCCCCACCCCTGCTCTAGATGTTGCTCAGTTTTTCTATACTTCGTTTTGTCGACCAAAGTCTTTTGGCATTCTCTTTCTTTTCTTCATCACGTGCACATTCCATTACAGCAGGGATTATGATGAACAGAAGGCATTTGTGGTGTAAGCATCATCACCGGCAGTGGTATGTTTAAGAGGAGGCAAGCGAGGCCCCTGTTTAGGGGCCTCCCCTCGAGGTGTTCCGCGGGTAAATCTTCATTTTTGGGGGAAAAACTTATCCGCTCATATAATAATTTCCAGTGCCCATCATAATTATGTACTCTGGTTTCAAAGGGAACCAAACAGCAACGGAAATGTGCAGGCACTCTGTTTTCAAAGTGGTCCCTAATAGCAACTCGAATATGTAAGTATCTTGCTTTAAAAAGGGCCACAGCAAATGCAATGTATAAATACTTTGCCTGCAAATGGGGCCCTAAAAAACTGTATTGTATAGGTAGGCTACTCTGCTTTCACAGGGGTCCCCACCAGCATCTCTATTGTGAACAGGGAAAAGCCAGAGATGAGCGGACTGTCATATTTTGCGACCCAAATCCAGTCCTTATTTTTTAAAACTCAGTCCAAGTCCAATCACAGTCCAAAAAAAATTTAAATGTAAAGTCCAAGTCCAAATGAAGTCCAAAAAAGCTGAAAAGTGCAGCCTTTTCACAATAAAAATGCCGCATTTCTTTTCCATTAACTCAGTCCGAATCCGGTCCAGATCCTAATTTTTGAAGTGATTTACACTCTAGATCTAATCCAATTTCAACAAAATTTGTTATAGCCCGGATCCAGTCCAATGCAAGTCCAGTCCAATGCTCATCTCTGGGAAAAGCTTCAAACCAACTTCAATACCTTTTAAAAGAAGTTGAGTGGATTTTGAACAATCGACCTCTAACTGCGGTTAGCGATCACCCCGATGACCTCTCAACTTTGACACCCGTATCGATACTCACCGGTTGTGTTGCCTCATCCTTTCCTCCAGACGTACTTGTGCGTGCAGATGGCTACAGAAGTTCCTGGAGAGCGGTTCAATGGATGGCCAACCAGTTCTGGAAGCGATGGAAAAGGGAATACTTACTCCTGCTTCAGCAACGACCAAAATGGTTACAGCCCTTTCGCAACCTATGGGCTGGAGATATCGTTCTGATGGTCGAAGAAGACTCTAAGCGAGGCAGCTGGCCAAAAGCTATCGTTACAGCGACATTTCCTGACAGCGACGATGTTGTTCGGCGCGTACGAGTGAAGACTGTGGCATCAACATATGTGCGAGACGTACGAAAACTGTGTCTTCTCGAAGCCAGCGACTGAAGGGGACTTTGTTTGTTCGCCTTGTTTTTATTGTCATGCATCGCGATTTCGATGCTGTCAGTAACTATAACTACGTCCTTGTTACTTATAGAGGGCGTCGGACCTCTTTAACGTAAAGCGCGAAAGTTGATTTTCCGCTAGGCAAATTTGCCGAATCTTAATATGAACTGTGCGTTCGACCTTTGTTACTTTGTTAATTGGCGAACGATCTAACGATCTTGTTGTGTACCGACTACGGTGGGCCATTCTTTGTTGAAGCTGATCGTTTTGCAGCTTACTCTATTAAGTTTCATGAAGCGTCGGTGACTTAAAAATTGATAAAGCCTTTTGTGCAGTCGTAACTGCAGGTGCTTGTCTGCTCCTTTAGCAAGTGTCGTTCGCTCAATTTTCGTGTTTGCAGTTGCTGTATGCACTGCCCGCGTACGTTTTCGTGTTTCCAGTTGCTGTATGCACTGCCCTCGTAAATTTCTGTGTTTGCAGTTGCTGTATGCACTGCCCGCGTAAGTTTTCGTGTTTGTAGGTGCTCTATGCACTGCCCTCTATAATTTTCGTGTTTGCAGGTGTTGTCCGCACTGCCCTCAAAGTTCATGTTTGCAGGTTCTGTATGCACTGCTCGCTCAAGTTTTCGTGTTTACAGGTGCTGCATGCGCTGCCTTCGTAGGCTATCGTGGTCGCAAGTGTTGTATACACTTCCCGCTCAAGTTTTCGTGGTAGCAAGTGTTGTATACACTTCCCGCCCAAGTTTTCGTGGTAGCAAGTGTTGTATACACTTCCCGCTCAAGTTTTCGTGGTAGCAAGTGTTGTATACACTTCCCGCTCAAGTTTTCGTGGTAGCAAGTGCTGTATACACTTCCCGCTCAAGTTTTCGTGGTAGCAAGTGCTGTATACACTTCCCGCTCAAGTTTTCGTGGTCGCAAGTGTTGCATACACTTCCCGCTCAAGTTTTCGTGGTAGCAAGTGTTGTATACACTTCCCGCTCAAGTTTTCGTGGTAGCAAGTGTTGCATACACTTCCCGCTCAAGTTTTCGTGGTAGCAAGTGTTGCATACACTTCCCGCTCAAGTTTTCGTGGTGGCAAGTGTTGTATACACTTCCCAATCGTGTTTTCATGGTCGCAAGTGTTGTATACACTGCCTTCTCATTGGGTTCGTCGTATTAGCAAGTTTGCATATGCTTGCCCTCGCAAGTGTTGTACACTCTTTACCTGCTCGTGTTCGGCGTTTCGTAATTACTCGCTCTTTTTTATTTGAAAATGACTTCATTTCTTGATATCGTCGTTTTGGGGCCGGTATGTTACGGTCGATCAATTACTCACCTGCTCAAACCACGGCGCTTAATCAGTTAATCAAGCGCATTCCCTGAAATGCCGGGAGCGGAGCATCGTCGTCCTGTTCGTTTCCTCGCAACGCCATGTTCAGTTCTTTGTTCGCCGTGTTAGAGTTAGGTGGCCGTTGTGCTACTTAGAACCCTTTAACGACCGCGCGAGCCAATAAATTGGCGCGAGTTTTTTTGGTTATAACTCGCCAGCCGCTATAGCTAGAGAGTCGTTCAAACCCTCTACGGATGCGGCAAGTCTTCTTGGTTCTATTACAAAAAAAATTTTTTGATTTGGGTGAGGGGTTCGCCTGGGAGAGGCTCGCAAAGTGTTTTTTTTTTTTTTTTTT
>JGI24159J19872_10012366_pt1 | contig 11129 bp, 6 predicted proteins | sample Ectturendosymbi4_FD_19872 | JGI IMG/M metagenome (IMG submission 19872)
CTGGAGTACGCATTTAAACCTGCCACGAGTTCGCTTTAAACGCTGCGGTGGGAGTAAGCAAGCTGTGTTGAGAGAAAAGCTAGCGCGCAAAGCGGAAGACAACATCGGATTTAGTCAAACAAAACAAAGCATCGTAATAATTATTTCACATGGGGGAGGATCATGTTCTGAATGTTGATTTGCGCGTCAATTAGATGATACCATTTATTTTCACAGATAACCAGAGAGTGACAACTTGGTTGTTTGACAAAAGTAACGGTGTATGCTTCGTGCAGAGGTGGCTTGTTTATAGTGCCGTCGTTCTCTGAATAGTGCCGTGACAAGGCCATCTGGTCCTTTGAAAACATGTTTCAGATGACCTTCCTCGAACCCCTGAAACAACTCTGTCGAACCCAGGGCAAGAACCACTGGCTTAAGGTAAGAAATTCTAAGTGTAGAATCGCAACGACCCTTCTTGTTTTGCGCGTTGAGTGAACAAGACTTTGCCTGACCACCAAGAGACTCGATACGGACTACTGCAAATAATGGGCAACAATTTACAAAGATCATTATGTTTCTAGAAGCGGCGCTATAGCAACGAGATCCCACAAAAAGAAATTAAGGTACACTGCAACGTCTTAACCTCCAGTAGTAGCAACTCGCACCTGATGCAAATATTGTGGCGGAAGATAGAGGCAATCGCCAGCGTACAAAGTAACGTACTCCCAGGCGATGTCCGCCAGTTCCGGGTTGGTGGTCAGGTCAATGCTGTCAGGATCGAGGTGAGAAAATCCCGAGCCCTGTATTCACAGACTGAAAGCTTTTACTCATGTTTCATGTTGGCTAATCACTTTTTTATAAACCTTTATTGTATCAAACAACACTTTATTTTATCACTTTATTGTATCAATCAAAAACGGAAGTAAAGCATTTTGTGCTCTGCAAAGAATTGTCGAGCGTATGAAATCATGCGTTTAATAAAGTGCCTGAACAAGAAACAGCATGTAGTTGGTTGTGCAAAGAGCACAAAATAATCAAAAAACGTGACTGCAATAATTTTAAGAGAAAAAGACTGCAATAATTTTAAAAGAGAAAAACAACAAGGCATTCATACAACACACTCATAACAATATTAAAAAAAATCACGAACAAAAAGTGCTGCAACCACATAGATTTTACAGTTTGCCTGCTTTCAGCTAGCTGTAGGTTAAGCTAATAGGGAATCAAAAGTTTGTTTCAGTGAAGGAGAAAACACCCAATTTTCTGCATGCGGAGGCGTCAGTCATCAGTCTTTGCAAGTTTCAATGTTTATCAGATGCCGATTTTTCTATTTTTTGAAGGGTGCTTGTATAGTATGTGGTCTACCTTTTGAATATGGCCAACGAAGTGTGTCACCATATGATCCAGATATGGGTTAGAAAATGTACATTGCTCTTCCTACATAGGGGAAGGTCAGATATATATTTATCTATATATAAATCAGTATACATGACCCTCCCAACCAACATTTTACAACCTCACAAACACAGTGCACAAAGTTCCATGCCACTGAAACCTCAAAGACACAACACGCTAACCTCAGTGGATGCTTCCTTGTAAGTTGTGCATACTACATAATTGTTGCGAATCGTGTTTAATGTAGACATGTTCCCACGTGAAAAAAGAATGCATCGCCTTAGGTTTGCGCTCACTAGTGTCGGTTTTAAACCAGCCTTCATTTTTTTCAGGCAAAATATCAATCTTTGTAAAAGATACAAGATCCACAAATGAGGACTCACACCAATTTTTACCTGACCACTGCTTCCAACAACCATGTCTAGTTTTGATGCGTACTTAGGGTTGACTAGTATCCAGTCCTTGCGGCCAGCAACAACACAGTGTAAAATGTTGTCAGCATCATAGTGTAGCTTTGATCTTTGCAGGAGAAAATTACGAATTAGAGCCAATAATGAATATCAACAAAAGTGCATCAGGAAGGAAATATTTACAATTTTCACCAATAAATTCAACAACATATGTTGAAAGCAACCCTAATTACTGCCTAGAAATACTCCTGGCTGTAAGGGCACATCCATATCAGGATTTCTGCTTCACTGACATTACAGGCCCCTTTTCGCCATATGTGCTCAGCACTAAATTATTGCAATTGATGGCAATTCAATCAGTCCTAACAGTTTTTTAATAAATTGTAAATGACAGAGCGTGGAAACATTCTACTAACGCATGCGTCATCACCAAATGCATTTATTCTATGCAACTTTGATTGCAAATTCCCTGGCACACCAAATATATAATCAAAGGTCACAGTAACAAGCATAAAAAATAAAAATTGCAGTAGTCTGATTATATTACCTGGTGCCATGTGTGCCAATCCACAGGTTGAGTTCTTGAAGGTTTTCCTTAAATGTGCTGCACATAAGAGGTTTTGGCAACTGCAAATTAAACAGAACTAATCATTTTTTACTTTGTCTCACATTTTTAACAATTTCCCAACTGGGTTATTTACCCGTAAATCTTTCCTCATCACGTTTGGCATGATAGTTACGACATACCAGTTGTGCAGCTTGTATTGTTCCAAAAATCCTTCAATGGTCATTCGTTTTGGCTCAGTTTTTCTGGAAATATACCTTGTTTTGTAATCTTTAGCAACAGGACAAACTTTTCCACTTCTTGCTATACACAAATCACCTACAGATACCCTTCCAAAGCTTTCATCACATTAAGCCGCTCATGAAACAAGTTGCTCAATGGTAATTAAAAAATTGCAACACCTAACCACTCACATTCAACAGTGATATTTCACAAAATAACAGCAGTAAATAACAACATTTTTATTGTAACAAATTCACTAAATTGTTGATTTTCACCAAATAACTGTAGTAAATAACAAAATAAGAACATTTTGCTTTTGATGTCTTTGCATTACACTGTTAATTCTTGCATCACAGAGCCTTTTGGATTTGAAGTGCTAGCATTCCAAGTGTTGCTTGTTTTGTTTTTGACTGAAGATGGATTAAGAATAATCCAAAACGTATCAAAATAAACATGTATAGTTTTTTTAGTGTTGATGAAACAAGAGTATCATTTATACAAAAAAAGTGAACGTTTTTTGAATGCTGTTCTCAAAAATTTGCATACAACTATGACTGATGTAAACCAGTCCTTAGTAGTTGTTTCAAAGTTTTGATCATTGGATCTAATTTCTGAATAAAGAATATCACAATCTCTGAACCAGAACAGCCAAATGTTCTTAATCGTTGTGCATTCAAAACATTGCTCATGCAAAAAACATTTGTTTTGCATTCTCAACAGCAAACATCCTATTGAAACATTCCCACCATAAATGGTCACCAAGTTATTAATTTTGATCCTAGGTTGTGACTTTGTTTGGAATTCTTAACAGGTAAAAGGGAAACTTTAATTCTAGTTGGATTCTGCTTTTTATCAGATTGCAATTTATAACCATACATAGACTGCAAGTTTGTTATGCGTTGAAAACATTTTACCTAGGTAGCATATTCTCCTCAGCCTACGTATCTTTGCATACTTGGTAATTACAGGATAGATACCAGGATACATACCAATATGGATTTCAAGTCTGTAGGATAGCAGCTGCAATATTTTACTCTTGAAATTGCATATCTTTATGTATGAAAACTACGAAGAGAAACAGCACATTTAACAATTTAAGCTCTTGTTTTGGCTTCAATTGTTTGGTGTTTCTTAACAGTAGCATAAATGGGATGAACTTTCAAAACCTGCCTGGTATGGTAATTTCTCAGGGAACACACTAGCAGTAAAAGTGTTAACTTAATCTAAAAACATGATTACCTATCTTCCAGTTTTTTCTCCACCAAAACTTCCTGATCACCATACTCTTTAACCAAGTATTCATCATCAGTCCATAAATCTAGTGCTGGGGAGCCTCTCAACAAATCACGATAAACAGCAGGTCTGAAAAAAATACTTGCATGTTACAGCAAACACAAAACAATGCCAACATCATTTACCCTACATGATTTAGTTTCAATCAGCCAACAACAATTAACACATTGACTGCCAGTCTATGAATATATTTTACTTGGAAATCGGGGAAAAAACAGGGATATTTCGGCTGACTTCCCAAGCGCATAGCTCCTCAGCCAATTGCACTAGAGAGCTGTTCAAACCCTTAACACTTTGAGAGCCGGCATATGATATATTCGTACTTCGATTTCGGCCTAAAAAACACCAGTTTTCGGTTGCCTTACCAACGCCCTAGCTCCTCCGCCGATTGTGCTAAAGAGCTGTTTAAGGGCTCAAAAGGATCAGCCAGTCTAGTAGATTGCACTCGAAAAAAATTTTTTTGGTTGGGGGGTGCGGATTTTTTGTGACTGACATCATAAGTGAAGTAGTTTTGGGGTCATTTTGACTCATGTTGCCTGGCCTAGGGCCCAACCACTAGGCCAAAATGTTTCGCTGAAGTTTTCATTGGAAACTTGGCTCGAGTCCGAGTCTTTTGAGGTTTTGATCGACTTTCTAGCGTTTCTGGTTCTAAAGTTATGATCTAAAATAAACAAATTAATTAGTTATTTAATTAGTCAAATATTTTTACTAACGTACATCACAACTTTTCAACCCGAAACGCCAGCAGGTCATCCAAAGTATCTAAAGACTCAGATCGTAGCCTAGTTTCCAGTAAAAAGTTCAGCGAAATACTACCGCCTAACGGTTGGCGCCCAGGGCCAGGCAAAGTGTGCCAAGGTGGCCTAAAAGTCCTCTACTTATGACGTCATTCACAAAAAAATCGCACCCCAAGCAAAAATTTTTTTTCGAGTACAGACTAGAAGACTTGCCGCATCTTTTGTCACTTCGACTAGGTCCGTAACCCGAACAGGAGCGGAGATATTCCCGTGCAAAGCCACGTGCGTTTAGGCGTTTTTTTTTCGAAAATCCTCGAAAGCCGCCGGACGCCAATGAGTTAAAAGACTCAGAAAGTCTTCAAGTCTGCAATGAAAAAAAATTTTGGTTTTAGATTGCATTTTTTGTGGGTGACGTCATAAGTAGTACAAGTTTTTGCAACTTTCGTAACTTTTCTTTACAGCTTCCTAAATACTCAAAATATATGTAATTCAATGTTTTGAGATGTTTCCAGGAATTTTATATTGCAACTTTTTCGATTTTTGAGTGCAACTTTTTACTGAAATTTTTATCAAGTGTTGCGCAAAATGCAAAAGTGTAATTTAAAAAAATACTGCAAAACAATTTCAGTTTAGTTCTATTCCCTTTGATTGCACGAAAAAGAGCTATATGATGGATTAGCTGTGTCTCAATGTTATCTGTGACGAAACAGTTGGTTTGCAAGCTAGAAGTTTTACAACCTCAGCCAAATACTTCTGTTGAGACAACTTAGTTACATGAAACACATTGATGAAATACAAAGAACAGGGAGCCCAAAACATACCATTGCTCAAGCCTATGAAAAAGGCTCCACATTTGAGTTTGGCAGCAATCCAGCTGGAATAAAATTGTATTTAGATCACTGATTCGCACTTCATAGTGACCTGAAAGCACTTGTGGAAATGACCCACCAAACATCAGTTCAGAACTGTGTGCCAAATTGTTAAATTGCCAAGCAACTTCATGCACTGTGGAGAGAAGTTTTTGCATGCTTGGCAAAAGACCGCCATTTCTCCCCAAAAATGTTTGGAAATATTTAGCATTGTATGTAAATAAATCGCTTGAGTAAATTACTGTCGTTTGCAATAAATGCAACTTTCGTTGAAAATAAATGCAACTTTCTCACTTTTTTACTGCAATAAAAACTTGCCCTAGTCATAGGTAAGGTAGGTTTTTGGCCATTTTTAGCTGCTGATACTTGACCTGGGCTCAAGAATTTTGCAATTATTTACAACTTCACTGCCGGTATATGAATATATCGTACCTAAAAATCACACATTGAGCCGCTAATTTCAAGGCACTTTGCAACTTCCTAATTCGTCCGTCGATTGTGCTAGAGGGCTGTTCAAACTTTTATAAGATTCAGAAAATCTTCAAGTCTGCAATGAAAAAATTTTGGTCTTGGATTTTTTTGTGAGTGACATCATAAGTGAGGTAGGTTTTAGGCTATTTTATCTCATGTTACCTAGCCTAGGGCCCAACCACTAGATGGAAGTACTTCGCTCAAAGTTTTTATTGGAAACTAGGCTAGAATCTGAGTTCTTTGATCAACTTTCTAGGGTTGCAGGTTCAAAATTTATGATCTGAAAACAACAAGTGAATCAATTATCTAATTAGGGGATTGATTAAATATTTTGTTGTTTTTAGGCCATAACTTTTATACTTTTTAAAGTGAAATTTGCCCATCTCTGGGATAACGGAAAATCATTGTTCTGGTTTTTGTGTTTGATTTTGAGGTTGGGTGAGGTGCAAATACTAATAACTAACACAAAAGGCACGACTGAAAATGTTTAAGAACCTAGATGTTCCAGACGAGTACGTGAAACTATCTCAGAGGCTTAGGTATGCTATGTTCAAGTCCGGCTTACTATCAAGGGCTGCTAACAATTGAATAAATCGGTAGTTTCTTTAACAAATGAAGCACTTTTTTGGGCTTCAATTACAGCAGTGGTTCTTGACCAAGGGGCATCAATAAATTTCCAGGGAGGGCACTAGTCCTTACACACCCTACAACATGGAAAGTTTGATCATTAAATTACAAATTGCATTTGTTTTTACAGCTTGTTTAAGATCAGGGGGCTTCAAACAAAGGACAATTACTTAAGGGAGGCGTGGTGGAAAAAAGGTTAGGAACTACTTAATTATGGGGTGTTTTAGGAAGCTGGCACAAATATGGAAAACTCAAAAGCTACCTGGTGCCCAGCAGGTTGTCTTGGTTAAAACCACCAGCACGTGAAGTGTGAAATAATAAACATAAGATACTTTTTTACATAGTAAAAATACCATTATTGCTTATTATTATACTACAGCACCTCACATTCCATCCACCTACATGTACAATATGCATTTATCAAAAATTACTATAAAAAAAATTTTGTAATTCAAACTATACTTTCTTGAATGCCAAATTGTGACAGGCAAACACCACAATGACAATCACCNACATTGTAAGCACCTTGATCCAAGTACTGCACACATACAAAACAATATATAATACTTCAAGAAACATTAAAAGGAACACACATCAGCAAATAGTGCAATTACTTTTACTTTCAATTAATACATTAGTTGTTCAACTGAAAAAAGACTTGGTTTTCAATAACTATTGTGCAAATAAGAGGAATGGTCAGTTTTTCACTACTACTCCAGTCTCTTAAAAAATATGAATGTCTACCTGTATAATTTTACTTGAGTGTCCCATAACTCTCTGGGAGTAGGTGCATGAAAATACTCAGGAATTTGCCCAATGGATGGGCTTTGTAATCCAAATTCTTGCAAATGCCCACGCTGTGTCACGTTTACTTTATCAGGTAGTGTAATGGGTTTAGGGAATTTAAGGTGAAATGCTGGATCATTCTGCATCAAAGCCACATGCTCTTCAATACTACGTCCAGTAACCAACCCATTTAACACCAAACAAACTGTCAGCAACAACAACATCTCTCAGATGCAGAGACCCAGTTTTGCAAATCAAAAACAGTGATACTTATGTCTACTACTGCAAACAAAAATGCAAGGAGTCGATATAATGAAAGATACCCTAAAACATATAGGAAGTGGCTATAGATATGCCTTGCATGACGCAGTTTCAATAAAATGCTCAGTTTGTCACTCAACCGGCATCATCCTGGTAATGTAGCAGATGTGTTTAGGTCTGTGCCAATGGTTTTCAGTCCTCACAATGGCGACTTTCATATTGGTAGCACTGTAGCGGTTGCACGTTTCAATTCATGAGACAAGTTTTTCTCTACTTTTTTCAAAAGCTTTCAAAGTTAATGTTTAGGGGTTAGCATTAGGGTTATGGTTAGGTTTTAGGTTTACCTTTTACGTTTCCACCAGACCTAACTGCACTCTCCTCGTGCATTAATTACTGTTGCGGTACAGGTGGTGTTTTAATAAGGTCTCAAATATCAAGATCCACAGGCGTACCTCTAGCCACTGTCAAACATAAATTGAAACAGAGTAAATCATGAAAACAAGACACATCGCATATCTAATCAAAGACATAGCCAGCAGCATTTCAAATTTTGATCAATGAAGTATAACACAAGATTGATGTTAAGTTTTGCCAGAGTTAACACATCTGCAAGCCACCAAGTTTCATCTCTGGCGCAGTCTCAGTCATATCTTATGAACTTTAATTTGATCTTGAGTGAAGACTGAATATTTGCACATTTGTTTGCAACATGTTACAACATAAGAACTATAGTTCCTTGTCAATTGTTGGAAAATATTATTTAGTTTTGTAGCCTTATGCATCATATGCTAAATGGTTTGGCAACATGTGGTACCAATCAATGGTTTCAGAAACTTTTGAATGAGTTGTGATAAACAAAATGTAAACTATTACAAAGCATTGTAGGAATAAATTTTTATTACTGATCTGAAACTCACGGCACATACATACAAGACTTTTACTGCTTATCAGATGATAGCCCATAGGTAAAAGGTAGTGTTTATTTTGGTTACAGTGGCACAACCTTTGCTGGATATATTTTGTGGTTTGAACCTGATTAGAACCACATCCACTTTTCTCCAGATAGAATACTGCGTTTGTGACACTAACTTGTGAACGTAGTCAGCAAGATATGAATATGGGTGTTGTTTCAAACAGTTTGAGTGCTTGTCGGTTCAGCTCTTACCATTGCTGCTTTCACTTCCCTACTTAACAACATACTTCTCATGGTAGTGCTTTTTATGCACTTTTCAAAAATAATTTTCTAACTTTTACAGTTTAGGCAGTAGGGGTCGATGGCAGCAGTACCACCGGTGTGGTGATGTATCTTGAGTGTGGGATTGTGCCACCAGCACAAAGATTGAATTGAAATGTTTGGCTATTTGCACCACAAGCAAGGGTTTGAGTAGAAAAGCCTGTGTTGTATTTATGTGGCTGTTATATGTACAACTATTGTGAGGACAGAACAGATACGCGTTTGTGTGAGCCATTAGGATCAATCTGCCCAGAACCGTCACCAGAAATTGTTCACTGGGGAAGGGAGCATTACGTTTGTGCAGGGAGGCTTGATATTGAAAATTTGTTAAAATTTCTACTGATTTATCGTATTCCATGATTTAACTTGGGGGGCTTGGGATTTTGCCTGTAGGAGCGAAGCCCACNAAAGCATCCCTGTGACGACGGGACTAAATCCGCCTGAACTGCCGATTAGTGACGAAGCTTGAAATGATCTACATATTGCAAGCACAAGTAAGTGTGAAGCTGCATTAGTGCACACCCAGGGTTGCCACATCAAGAAACGCAACGGGAACTAGTGATGCATCAAATTGTCAGCTAAACCAAGAAAGTTGAAACATGTCATTTTCCCTTGATAGCTTGATCGGGGCAAAGTCACGTCACTATCAGTTTAATTGGGTGTGTGCCACACACCTAGAGTATAGGTCCCAAGTGTTGATGATGGTCATGGTGAGAATTACTAGAATTTGAGTAGGTAAAAACTTTTAGTGTTGACAAAGAAAACAAGTTTCGAAAATTAAACCCATGCAGCAGGTTGCCTGCAAAAGACGGAGCTCTGTTGGGGCGAATCTTGTTATAGTATGTAAGTTTGTGATGTTTAAAAAATGTATACTTTCACAACTGTTGAAACTTTTTTTTTGTCCCAGAACCGTTGTGAAACTCAGATAAGGAAAAATTATTAAACTTTAGAATATACTTCTTTTACCGTAGTGTAATATCACCTTTTGCAAAAAATTTTTTTTACTATGCCTACCATTTATTTCTCATTGGTCAACACAAGATATCAGTTTTAGCAACTCCGGTTACGTCATCAAACCTCCGCAACCAAGCTGCGCTATTTACGGAGCTCCGCCTTTTACAGGGTACCCTAAAGAAATACCATGATTTTTACTACCGTTTACTTCTCATTGCTCAACGCAAAATATCGGTTTTAGCAACTTCGTTTACGTCATCATCAAACCTCCGCAACCAAGCTCTGCTATTTACGGAGCTCTGCTATTTACGGAGCTCCACCTTTTACAGGGCACCCTTTTTTACTATTTCACTTAGTAGATAATTACCACTTGCCATTGGCATGAGAGTGATGCTAAATGCTCAATTTCAACTTTAGCAGTGATCGACTTATTAACCACTAGAAAACTTAACCTTGCAACACCTGAGACTGCATTTTCATTACTCTTGTGGTCCAGCGTATTATTATGTTCAGTGTTGCCACTCTGTTGTTACGGAAAAGTACTAGATTTCATGATTAAAAAATACTAGACTCACAAAAAGAACACTAGATTACAAAAGCAAAGTTAAAACACAGTGAAAAGGGCAACCCTAATTGCAGGGGAAAAGGGACGTAGGCAAATAGGGAAGTGTTTTCCCACAAAAGATTCGTCCCTACGTTTAGTGTCTACATCAGAGATGATCAGATAGTGGATTTTTACTATCCGATCCTATCCTGTTTTTGAGAAATGATTTTTCGATCTCATCTGAATCCTGTTTTGGTTAAAATCATGCTATCCGTATCCGAACACTATCTGAAAGTCTTGTATGATTCACAACATACATTTTTGTATAGTGTACATTTTGTCTTGTGAGGCAAAATAACTGCTGAAGTTATTTTGCCTTTAGCTGAATACAATTGGCTGAAGTAGTCACATAAAAAGTTTGGAACGCATGCCCTACTTAGTTGACCATGACATCTGTAACAGTTCAGTCACACATCCATGGACAAGCAGCCTATTGCAATGGCTTCAGGGCTAGCAAGCAGTTATCGGCTTCTTGTTTGCAGTAAGAGTAAGTGAACTGTAGGCTCAACCCTAACTCGAAACACTGAACCACTAAACCTAAAACTTGACCTATACCCCTGACCATAAGCATTGATCCTAAACTCCGACCATAAACTCTTAAACCCCAACCAATTGTCTCCGTGTCTTGTACTTGTCACATGACCACTTCAATCAATTGTGTTCAAATGAAGGCAAAATAGTCCCAACACAGGTTTTGCCTCATGAAGCAGAATAGACACTAC
>JGI24159J19872_10012368_pt1 | contig 11129 bp, 7 predicted proteins | sample Ectturendosymbi4_FD_19872 | JGI IMG/M metagenome (IMG submission 19872)
AAGCAATCATTTCAATAATATTGTTACAGAATGTCGAAACTTTTGTGCCCGAATTCATTCAGATTTTGCCCGAATTTTCAACAAATCAAAAATTTTGAGGTTGCGCTTGCACCCCTGCACCCCCGCCTCCTACACCACTGTGGCAGCACCCTGAAAAACGCTTCAAGTAACATTTCAAACGTGATTTCCTGTTCATTCTAACTAAGCCCACTTCACACACTTTGCACTGCACTCATCAGCAAATGTAGTCACTTTCCGACCATTCTTTTCGCTGATGCTATTTGCCTCAACCAGGTCAAGCTTAATCGCATATTTTTCCTTCGATGCTTCAGTCCTACCACATATTACTGAAAAAAATCTACACCATACCAGCGCAAACGTCACACGGCAATTTTATATTTTCAATCTAGTCAAAGCATCTTATTTTTCTAAAAGATTCGAAACCAGCAATACCAGATTCATCACACTAACTAAATCTTTCAAACATCTGCCAAAGATGTACAGATATTCCTCAGCGATGACAATTTATCACAACGATAGGAGCATGACAACTATTTTAGGGTTCCTCAATGTCAGTTATTCTACTGTACATTTTATTAGTACCTTTCTCCATTTAAAGGGCGCTAACACCCATTGCAGTTAGCGTCATACTTTGAAAAGATTCTCCAACCGGTGATACTCAGACATATATCGAATGCAATTATAACAAATCTCGCCCAAATGCTCGATAGACTAATTTCCTCAAAATTGCTAATTTTTCAAGCGCTGCAAATTGCGTCTACCTTGTCTCAATTATTCACCAGTTATATTTTTTCTAGGGCTTCGAAGCAGGAAGGGGATCGCCTATACTTTCTTTTTAAAGATCATAATAATTGTTATATGCACACCAACGTTAAAACTTTCCTACACAATTTTTACGTGTTTGAGATTGCAATAACTATGACAAACTTTTTACAATTGTGCAAACCTCTTCAAGTTGATAGTGAAGCTGAGCTATTAGCTAATTCACTTCAATAACACCGTGCGCAAAAACAAATCAGAGACATCTCTTCATTACATGCTTTAAATGTCGCAAGAAAAAAACAACAGCTGTTCCAATGATGTTCCACTTTCGTCTCACATTTTGAATAAAAATATTTTTCCTGCGAATAAACCACACTCACATTTACATATTTGCATAAAATATTTCAAAAACTTAACAGTTTAAGTCATATTGCTCCATTTGCAACATATGACACACAAACTTGGTTACAATTCCTAAGATTTTTTTTCATCCATTACAGCCGTATCTAACCTTACCATACCATTGTAACTAGAAAACAACCGAAAATGCGGCATTTAAAACTCTTCAAGCGTTTTTGCAAAAAAACACAAAGTTGATGTTAATGAAAGCAATCACCTACTACTTCAGGATATATCTTAGAAAAACAATCTTCGAAAAAAAAGTGAAAGTTTCCCAGAGACATTTCACTAGACAAAATAATATACTGTCTTAGGTCTACTAGCCACACCTTGAAAAGAGCTCATACCCACTAAACTCACACTAAAAAGTAAATATCATATTTCCACACACCACTTAATGACTTTCATTTCACGAACTCCAACCGCTTGCCACACTTTTTCAAAACAGCCAAACCTTGTGAACAAATTTCGCACTAGCAACAGTGCAATGACTCACATCCTTCTATTACAACAAGTTCAACTATGTCTACACATTCCGCTGACAATGCTCAAACAAAAATTAATTCTTAATTTTCATACTTTTTCAGCACGTAGCCTTACCATAATATGAATAATGAAACATCTGATACTGAGATTTCGAATCTTGAGTGGAAATCCACTGAAAAATCCAGCAGAGATTTCACACCTTAACACATAAGCCCTGCTTGCGAACAAGATAACAAAACTGACCGAACACAAGCGATGGAATCACCAACAGCGGAAACATCACAGGATCTGCAAGATAAGGATCAAGAAACAATACGCGAGGACCTACATACATTCAGAGAGCAATTAGACAAACTTATCAACGTGTTACAAAACATTTCCACAACCTTAGTGACAATCAGCGAACATAAAAAATCAAGTGACCAACAGCAAAACACACATCCAAGAAAGGTCATCGATATGCGCAAANGTTTCTATTGCAAAATAAGAGGTNATATCGCGCGTGACTGCAGAAAAATATCTGAACATTTATCACAAATCCAATATCACAATCCCAAACCATTTNATAATCCAAACTGGAATAACTTCCAAACGAACTCCAGACTACATAAAAAGACTTGAAATAAAGAAGGTACGATGTAACTCTAATCACACATGGCAGTTGTCAGTAGGGGTTCAAACAATTTTTTGTAATGTAGCATTCACTTATCTAAATAAATTTTTAACAAAACACATTTTCTGCCCACGAAGCGGAAATTTGATTAATAGCCCTTGCAAGCAAGCAGTTTTGATATTCTGATTGCATAGAATTTATGAGAATTTAATTATGCAATTTACTGGGTAGAGATTGTTTTTCCGCTATTTTTGTTTGCGACGGATGGACACTTCCCAACCCTGTTACTATGTGAACAACCCTGTACAAACCTGTGCTTGATAAGCCTGTTTGTACTGACTCACACTCTTTGTCTTAACCCAAGCAAATAAGAATACCGTGACAGAAAGAATCTCTACCTCTCTATTGAACGACACCTTTTAAGATAATCGACAGAAACGCAAGATCCATGCTTCTCGACATAGACGTAACAATGAAGTGAATTTCATATTTATATCTTCATCCCATTCACTTGACACTAGATAAGAATGAAACAGACAATTTGCAATTTCGCAACGGAAGCAAGAATTAAATAAACGAAGCGTGATTAAATAAAAATTACATTTTCAAAACCCCCCAGTACTGGATGAAAACAATCTACCCACCTCTATTCAATCTCTTTCACTATCTTAAACTCTACAACTTCTTACTTCCATCTTCGGGAAAATTGCCGTAAAAACCCCCCTTTTCAAAATTCTCTAAGAACAATGAATCATGCATAAATGATATAACAAAAAGTCAAAGTAACCCATGATATAGTATGCATTCGCCTTAAAAAAGTGAATCCTAAAACTAACGCATACATATAAGGCATAATTTAGGAAGACCCATCATATGCTTTGCATTCACCTTAAAAAGTGAACCCTAAACTAACCCAAACATTCCTGGCCAACTTTATAATTATGATAGTCACAGACGAAAATTTATGATTGCAACAACCCACGATATAATGTGCATTCACCTTAAAACAGTGAATACGGAACTAGCGCATGCATATCTGGAAAAAATTGCAATCATGATAATGACAAAGCAAAAAGTCCTAATTATGAAACCCATGGTATGCCATGCAATCACTTTCAACGTGAATCCTGGAATAACGCATGCATACATGACGATAGCTCATGATTATGATAACGCAGAAGAAGACAGAAAATGATGCGAGGTACATATGAAATGCTAGCAAGAACTCAGATATTTTTTCATTCTTAGACCAATCATCCCGCCATTTCATCGTCATCTAAGATTTCGCTCACTCCGAAAAATGACACAACAAAAAAAACTAACCGCAAATTTCCCCAGAACATGGATCACGATAAACTACAAAGAAGACAGAACCAACAATCCAATTGTCACTAAATCATCGCAAAACTGCTTCTTAAATAAATATACTAATCTAAGCTTCTTTTTGCTTTTCAGAAACCCTCCATATAAAAGCATTAAACTAACTTAAAATCATGAATAAAATTTTAATATTGGTCACATTTCTGATGACACTCCCGGCAGCTTTACAAGCAACACAATCAATCGACCCTGTAATAAATGATGTATTTAAGATATTTTTTCCGTGACTCAAACACTTTGTGTTTGTGCTGAATGTATTGGTTCGTAAGTCATCTCATCTACTTGAGTTTAACGAAACCCACAANGAAGCAACGTTTTCATCCAAGTGGGAAACATTTTCTTTACAAGTACATCACACATATTTTTGTTGGAGATTCTTTTAGTGTNAAAGGGGAAGCTTGGCACTTTTTTGCCAATTCACCGTTGCGCACTTTGATTTAATCTCATATATATTTTCTTGTCGTTATGCAAGTACAAAAGAACTCTTAAAATGAATTTTTGACATGGTGCAGAGTTCTAAGTCAGGCCGGGATTATCGGGCCGGTTTACGGCTTGAGTTTGTCAAAATATTTCGGGCTGATTTCGGGCCTGCATAAAAAAACGTTATTATTGCATTAGGAGTACCGGTACAGACTTTTTTCTTTCATGAAGTAGATTTGTTGTGCTCACCGCGGAAACTTCTGTGAGTGAAGTGATTGTGAGTCTTTTTAGCCAATTCTGTTTGCAAACAAAGTTGCGTTGTTTTCTTCTCTGCTCGTATTAGTCTCACACTCTTTTTGAGAATGCCACAGCGGTGAGGAAATTAGCACGCGATGACTTTGCCTCAAAGAGATCGATCACTCACGCGATTCTTGGCTTGTTTTAAGAGGCCTACAAGCCAGCTTGTCATGCTTATAGCGCCATCGTGGATAGTTTCTTTTTTTCTTGAGAAACATTATATTCCACAGTATTATCGTTTGATAACATCCTACGTTTGTGCCAGATTATGGCAATGTTTTGGTCACGGTTGCTGTTATTCTGGGTGTGATAAACTGTGTACCTGCAGCTATACCTAAACACAACGTTTTTTGTTACTCCACAGTTGCGCATATCTTAACACCCTCGGTAAATTTGGTTTTCGGGCCTAAATCGGGCTTCAAAAATAAATGTCGGGTCGAGCCGGGTTCGGGCTTGTGATTTCGGGCTCAGGCTTAAAAATGAGGCCCTCTTACAACTCTGCGTGGGTGTGTATGTATGCAGGGGCCAACAAGGGGAGATTGAATGCATGCATCCTCCACCCACCAACAATAAATATAGATTGAATTTTTTTTGAAGTAGGTTATGCTAATTTTCGACCAAATGTTTTTGCTCCTGGTAAGAGGATATCAACGGAGATTTTGGTAGGGGTGAGGCTGAACAAGACATCAAATCTCGCTGTAACCCACATTTCTTCTGAAATGCATGAAAGTTGAACTGTTCTAGTGTAAGAGTGATATGCACGTGCGACCAATGCGATTCAGCATTTTGTGCACTCCAACTGAAGGCTCTGATGAAGCCCAACTGATGTTTTCTACTATATTTCTGTGCTTGTTTGTATCCAATTGCGATATTAATAGAAGCGGGCTGAACTACAGCACCATGGCCAGAAACAAATTTAAGTATATTAATATGAAAATCATCTGCAAAGACAAAGCGTCATCAATTTTGCCCTCGAAACACCTCTAGAAATAAGATTGAGAATCTGTATATATAAAATGTCATTTCTGCATCGACCACATGCTAGGTTGGTTTCACACCAAGCTGTCTCCCCAAATTTACAAAAAAATTGCGCCCATGTATTTAACGTTGAGCAAAACCAGCCAAGTTTTGAAATCAGTGCAATCGTTTCTTTTCAACTGCGTCATTTTGGAGTAACAATCTACGCCTGAAGACAGAGCTTTCTGACCACACCATAGATAGGCCAGTGGTTCCTAACCCTTTGGGCTTTTAGTGATTAAATTTGAAAATGAGGTTTGATAAGATCTTTAATTTTAATGGCTTATGGAAATATGCATTGACTGGCGGACTTTTTCAAATGTACTGTAAAGAGCATTCCAATAGAACGCGTAGATATTCTTTTGACAGTTCCTAAGCAAACAGTTTGAATCCAACACAGTTACAGTTAAATTTTATGCAACACTGCAAAATGTTTTGCGTTTTCAAAGCATGTGACAAAAATTGAAATCAGATTCTAAACAAAACGTTTGAATCGAATGCCAGAGAGAGACTAAAATCAAATCGATCTTCTCATACACCGCCATTTCATATCTCACAGCACTGATGACAGTAAAAAAAGAAGTAAAAATTTCACTGAAACGTCGAGGTTATGACCTTCACCTGGATCGTTTGTAACTTCTGTTAGTTTCTTCTGTTAGCAAGTTTCGTTTCAATGCGAAACGACATAAATTTTTACAAATAGCAAAAATTAAGAGGTGATAAACTTTGAAGACAAATGAAAACAAGTTAAAAATTAAAAAGTATACAAAAAAATAGAAGTGACACACCCGTTGGATTGACAAAATATCAAGATCCGTCATAACCATTATGCTAATGACGGCTCCTGCTTACGCGTCTATAATACAAGAAGTACATGCGCTTACTGCTCTTTATGTGTAAGCACGTTTTATAATTTTCTTGATAACGTAAATCCGGATTTGAGTAAAAATGCGTACATCTGAAATTCCAACCCTGTTTGGGATGTAATGTAAAGTTTAATATGTGTTGTTTTAAGCGTTTAATATTAAACTATGTGTATATTGAGTTATCAACGAAGCAGATTTCTAAAAGCGATAAAACCTTGGGATGGTCTGTTGCATAGACCAAGACTCTGGTCACACACTGGGTTTTTCACCTAAAGTTTCTGTCTGAGATTGAAGTAACAACAACAAAATCACTGGAATTACCGGAATACTGACAGCCCAGTGATTTTGTACAAAACTAACCTATCCCTCGAGTTGGGCTTTTCCAGAATGGTCAATTCAGCAGTTTTTATTCAAATATTCACTCGTTGACACCATCTGGTGTTCGATTGCAGTCAGGTCAACAAATCAAACAGATGAGGATTCGTTGCTCTGTTGCATGACAAAGGAATCTGACGAGCATGCTGCTGAGATTGTTCGGGTAAGAAGTGACAAAAGGAAATTTCCCTACTGTTGGCCCGCCCTTGGTAAAAGCATTTTGGTTATTCTCTGGAAAACACTTTTTTGTCCCCCTTGCAAAAAATTCTTCCGAATCCCGTGGTGACAAGCTAGAAACAAATATTCTTTCAGAGCCACATATTGCAAGCATTTCACGCCGTTCTTGCAGTTGTCACAAAGTAAAACAAGTCTTGGAACACTTTTATTGCAGTAACAGCTGAGGTCGATTCGCTGACATCAAAACACAAACGCTGTTTGTGACAGCTGAGGTCCATTCACTGACATCAAAACACGAACGCTTTTTGTGAAGATACAAACTGACTTTATGCTGTGAAGCAGCTTTTTGTGATGATTAATGTTGTTGCAGGGGTAAAATGTGTTTCCTTCACGAAAAAAAACAGGAAAATTACAATTTAATTCTGATACGTTCAAACCATTTAACGTTGAGCAAAACCGACCGAGAATAGAAATTAGCACAATCGTTTATTTTCAACCAACTCAGTTTTGACCAACCGTCTTTCCCTTAAGACAAAGGTTTCTGACCACACCATAGATAGGCCAATAGTTCCTAATCCTTTAGGTCTTCCGTGATAAAATTTGTTTTGCGATTTGATGAGATTGTGTATTTACTGGCTTGTGGAAATGTGCATTGGCTGGCGGACCTTTTCAAATGTATTGTGAAGGGCACCCAAAAAACACGTAGACATTCTTTTGACTGTTCCTCAGTAAACATTTTGAATCCAACACGGTTACAGTTAAATTTTGTGCAACAGTGCAAAATGTTTTGCGATTTCAAAGCATGTGACAAATATTGAAATCAGATTCTAAACAAAGCCCTTGAATTGAATGCTGAAGAGAGAGACTAAAATCATCGCTATCTTCTCACACAACGCGATTTCATATCTCACAGCACTTATAGCAGTACAGAAAGAAGCAAGAATTTCACTGAAACTTCGAGGGTATGACCTTCACATCGATCGTTTATATCTTCTGTTAGTTTTGATTTCTGGTTTATGCTTGACCTCATGATTGTGATGTCATTTCCGACGAGCTTTGCTTAACGAAGAAAAGTTGAAAAGCAATCTGATGAACAAAATATGACCAAAAAAGGATTTATTGTCTTAACTGGTTCCACTGGCGTAGGAGCACAATCTGCCGCCCCTGGCACTAGGGAAAAATGCAGTCCCCTGGTGAGGGCAGTGGTGTTATATTTATGACGCCATCTTGGCTCAGTCAACCATGGTATGACATTTTGTTTTTTTAAGGCCTTTTTGCAAGCACTTCTGCCAAATTTAGCTGAAATTGTCGACTGCTTAACCTCCCCGAACACCATGCTGCGAGAACCATTGCACAGCTGCAGCTGGCAATAGCTACAACATGATGACATCACCATATAAGAAGAGTATTCGAACAACTATATATCTAGCAACTATTATAAACGCAAAACCTCCTTAAGTTGGATTGTTTCCAAGCTAAAAATTAGGATTACGAGGCTAACATCAAAGATAAGAAACATGAACTTAAAAAACAAATATTTTGTTGCATTATTTTCGAACAAACAAAAGATTTCTAGTGGGCGGGAGTTGGTATGACCGAAGTCACCGTTACTCGACTCCCTAGACAAGGGGTCTCCAAATTACGGCCTGCGAGTCAAATCCAGTCCGCAAATCCATTTCATCCGGCCCGCAAAGAGATTTTGTCAATAATGAAAAAATTATATATTTACGAAACACCTGTTGATTTGATAGAATGTAACTTTTCCCGAAAGACCTGCATTATGTAAGGTGTCCGGCTTTCCACCTCCAAACCTTTAAGTAATATGTGACCCTCGGACAAAAAAATTGGAGACACCTGCCCTAGACGATTAGCAGCCAAACAAAAATTTTCAAAATTAATGACAGGAAACCGAAACGCAAACGAAAAAGAAATCAACGAAGGGGAAATGCAACTAGCAAGCGTGACTGGGAAGAAAAGCATCGACAATAATTATTCTACATTGAGACAGATGACCGGTATACTTGACGGCAACAACTGTAGTCCTGATCATTTTGCAAAAAAGAAATTCTTTTCACGCTTATGTCAATAGACAAGAATCGCAGTAGGCTACGCCAGTCCTAAGCAAAACTAATTCTGCAGCATAAAGGCAGCTCGCACATTTAACAAAAACATTACCAGAAACGCACTCTACCAGGCAAAGGCCGGGCAATCACATCAGCACACAGACAGCAGGCGCATTCAGCCAGAATATCAAAAATATCGCAAGAGAAACTCACTCCGCTCTGCCGGCCAAAGTTGCAGCCAATGTTGCATGTTATCAGCACAACGCATAACCGTAGCTTCAATCCTGATGCTAATACTCCGACCATAATATTTCGTTGTTACTCAAGCTAAACTCGTCAAGTCTTTGACGAAGCAAAATTAGAGATTGTATTTCCAAAATCAAGCTTTTCGATAAATTCACATTCGATTGAAAGAATTGCCATAGCGGATAACCGACTTTCGCCCATAGCCGAGCGCAAGTAGGATTTTGTCAAAGTGAGCTGAGATAAACTCATCTCGCAACTGGCAAGTGAAACACCAACGGTAAGTTAAAGCTAGACACAAACGTACACAGGGAGTCAAGTCAAATAGAAGTCAACATGAAGCAATGTAAAACGTCAACAGCAGTTGCACTGCGTTCAAGTGGTACCGCTGCTACGTACGAGTCGTTTAAATATATCAATTTCCTCAATCAATTCCGAAAAGTCAATTTCATCTTCATATATGCTTCTAAGAGCATTCAAACAAGTCCTGTGGTTTTTGTTTTGCAGAATCTCGTGTGGGTTAAAAAATGCAAACATATCATTCAACTGACTAATACCGTTGAATCAGCGCTCACATTTTCTCAGCAAAACCTGCGTACATTAACGCCCTAAGATAAATAGCCTTTTAGCCACCTATTCATATCCTCCATCGGATGAGCGAAAGTATTAAGCAAGTTAAACAACTTCCCTTTCCTATCAATAGAACACAGAACAATAGCTTAACCAGTTTTTTTGAGGAAACTGTTATAAAGCACAGGAGTATAGCTTAACTCCTGTAGAGATTTCTGATTAACTGCGGCATCTAGTTGATTTTCTGCTTTAAAATCCCAACTGCAACTGTGGTGGCTGGACGTTGACCAACCAACGATGCTGCAGCTTACTAGAGTAGACACGTTTCGAGTAGATTACAGAAATAGCGGCCATTGTTAACGCAATAATATTGAGAGATAGGCAAGCCGGCGATGAGCATACCATGGCTGGAACCACGGCGCAGGTGATATCGGCAGTGTCGCCCTTATTTGCCACAGAAGTTTCTCATGGGGCGTGGTGCTTAGCTGATGAAATTAAGAAAGTTGAATTTTTGTAAATCTGATAATTCCCTCACCTGGTTTCAATCACCTTTTCTTATAATAGGCGACTAGATTTTGCCGCCCCCTGGAACGTGCCGCCCCTGGCTATAGCCAGAGTAGCCAGGAGGTAGCTACGTCACTGGCTGGGTCAAATAGCTTAAGAAAACGAAAGAATTGCGATGTGTCACATTTTGCGGCGAGTTTGCCCAGCCACACCAGCGTGGTCCAACTACTTCTTACCTACTGGCCATTTTACAAAGACGTGACGCCTCGCGGCACACCTCCAACAAAATGATGTATGAAAAAACAGATTCCTATTGAAAAAAACACAAGTAATGGCAAACACAATAAAGCAAAATGAAAACATTTAAGGATTACCAAGTAGAAGTAAGATTTTAAATCACGAGAAGAAAACAATTTAAAGATGACATTTTGCAAAGCTTGTTCAATATTGCTCCAGATATCAGATACTTTGCATATATTCAAAAACATATTCCTGTGTAACTTGTCATTAAAGCAAGGTTTCTCAACCTGTGGGCCGTAGAAGAGTTTTCGATGGGTCACACCTTGGTATTATTGAAACTGAGTACGTTTTACAAGTTAAACTTTTATTCGAAAACGTAGTTAGCTCTTGAGCTACAAAAGTCATAATACATTCTCTTTTAGTCGTAATGTGTTAGAAATTATTGTGGCATGGAAATTTCTACGTAGCCTACCATGTTGTTGTGCACAACATAGAATTACTGAAGGTATTTTGAGGTAGACAAGCGGCTCTTATCGCCATGAAAACAAAATCGAGAAATAGGCTTTAATAAAGATGACTTGATCTGTGCATTATCGTGTATTGAGCATTAAATATCTATGCTTTCAAACAACAAACAGTCTCAGTTTTTATTTTTGCTCTGTACATGTGCAACAGTTGTTGCATAAGAGCAATTGT
>JGI24159J19872_10012369_pt1 | contig 11128 bp, 8 predicted proteins | sample Ectturendosymbi4_FD_19872 | JGI IMG/M metagenome (IMG submission 19872)
TGACGCGACGTTGTTGGTTGCAGACTGTTTTCGTAATATGACTTCGAAACTGAAATTCAATGTAGTGTATTTTGAAGAGAATCGAATCTCCAGTCAGCCAGCAAGAAGACTTCCACTCATGGGATTTTGTCATTCCAAACCGTTGAAATCTCTTCCTAGTTTTTTTTCTCTTTGGTCAAGTACACCTGGTAACTCAAAGATTTTTGTGGTAACAATCTCATTCAGGTGATGACGTAGTAAGGTAAAAGCGAGCAAATCCTACATGCACCTCAGTCTGGGCTCAGTAGCTTCAAACGAGACCAAAACGATGCATCTATAAAAAGCAAACTACAGTCTGTCGTTAACATGGTAGGCAAGAGAACAACATTGACTGATTCAAGTATTGTTTCATATGACGTAGCTAATAAGCAGAAGCAGTGCAAGAAGCCAACAACAGAGCGAACAGCAAGCGGGTCATAATCGAAATGTCATCACTGTGAAATGAGCGTAGAGTTTTGCTATGGCAACAAGAAAACCTGTTCTAGCCTGTGATCAAGACAGGCTCATGTCAAGTCGCTTACATGTCCTTAGGGGTTTCACTGTTGCGCTGAGACCAAGGGAGCCAAGGCAGTGTCGTCATACTGCCACCACAAACGCGTCTCGAATATTATATGAGTCAATGAAAAGTGAAGTATACCTTTCAAGTTGTTTAAGCTAGCTTGCGCATAGGCTACATACCGCAATGATGCAGCTCCAAATTATGGCGACTATAAAAAGAACGAGTCTGTTCAGTTTCTAAAACGAAGTCCGGCTTGTTGTACATGCGTATTGCATAAGCTGCACCCGTATGCACGGGCTCCGCAGGGTTTGGGCAAATTTGGCTGATTTTTCATTGGACCAATATATTGAAGGAAAGCAATCTAAAATGTAAAATTATGGATAGTTTACACTGTCTCGTCTGATTTATTCCAAACTCTGATTTCTTAATCGTGACCATTACAACAAACCTTTTTTCCGTTTTAAAGCATGGGTTCTTAACCTTTTCTCTTCCACACCTCCCTTAAATACACTTAAAAGTACTCGTGTTTCTGTATGCTTTCGAGGAATCAGTCCACTGCCATCTGCTTTCGTCTTTTTGCGATGATTCAAACTTGCACATACCTCTATTCAAGTATGTACCAAGGGCTGAGGATGCGTAATTTTACGTGAAATCGATTCCCTTAAATAATTATCCTTTGTCTCAAGACCCCTGACAATAAACAAATTGTGAAAACAAATGTATTTATTGGTAAACATATTGATCAAACTTCCCATATTGTAGAGCGAGCAAGGGTTCGCGCCCCCCTGGAAATTCATTGGTACCCCCCGGTAAAGAACCACTGGTTTAAAGATTTCGTTGACCAGATGCTGAGATTGTTGGGTAAAAACTTGGCCTGATTCTGGTCGAGCTGCTGCATCTGGGCATTTCGGTTCCACAAAGCCAGTGCGGTTGCCCCTCTTTCTTTTTAATGAAGCTACAGTTTTTCTAAAGCTTTCCTTCAATGCTCAGCAGGTGCATTGTTGTCGTGTAAAAACGTGAATATATTGCAGTAGGACGCTTCAGGCGTTTTTGCAGAACAGCTTCCTTGACAGGCGGGTTGCAAGGTACAAAGGCGAGGCTACACGCACACGTTCAGTATCAGTACTGAAGAGACTTCAAGCTACTAACTGCACATATCCGTTGCTGTCAGAACAGACGGGTTTTCCCCAAAGCGCGCTCGATGCAGAATATGCGAAATACGAATGTGTCCACGGCAACCTCTTCGCGCTTTCACAAGGCTGCTTGCAACAAGCATCGCTGTTCTTTTCTAATCCCTTGTGACATGTCATTTCAATATTAGTCGCTTGAGGAGCCAAAGGCAAATGTTGGAATAGATCACTCGAAACCGCTTTGGGGAAACAAAACTTGTAGAAAAACAGTAGGGGGGAAAATCTAAGAGTTTTCTCAAACGCTTAAGTTTTGAAAATGCATCTAAACTACAGTAAGGTTCGCCACCGACGGCACCAAATATAAGAGGCACCAAATATATATAGGAGGTGCCATTCTGGCACGCAGCAGTGAAAAACAAATGGAATAATTTTGAGGGGAACTGCCAAATATAAGAGGTAGCTGAATGGAAATCCCAAATATAAGAGGTTTTGGAAAATCAGCATGCCAAATATAGGAGGTAGCTGAAGGGAAAGGTCCAATAAAAGAGGTTCTATATCAAGGGTGGGGGGACCNGCTGACCGCGTGAACATTCAGTAATGCCCGCACCAGACATTTCGTTACCCAAGTTCGAACACAACATCGCGCCAAAATGAAACTCCACCANAAGCACAAACGTGGACAATGAGTCAAGAGAAGTCTCACGTTCCTTGACATAGTTTTCTGTCCTTATTTTCCTTTGGAACATAAAGGTAGAATTTTAAGATAAAACTCGTTAATTTTTGCGTCACGTCAGCGATATTCTACAATTCGTGCGGCTCGTGGCAGTAAAAAGGTTCCCCGCTCATGTAGAAAATTAGCATGTGGAAACGCCCGAATGGAAGACGTAGCTGGCAGGAAATGCGTAGCGTGTTGAAACTACCGAATAAAGAGGACGCCAGGTATAAGAGGCACTGGTTTGCAACATTACAAAACAGCCAAATATAAGAAAGTTGCTGAGACGAAACACCAAATGTATTGCTGTGCAGCGTGTCGAAAGCCAACGCCTTATCGGTAAATTGCAGATAATAAATATTACCGACAATACAATCAGCAGTGTTCCTTGAAGCCTGTGAGCGAAGGATACAGCTAGTACACTGGATATTGGTTGAAAAACTGGCGGCCGAATACTTCTGTGTGTGATTTGCTTGCTAGATGCGCGGTTACCCGAGATTTTCTGACGACCTGCAACTCTTTTTAAAGGCCCGTTTTGACAAGGCTGTAGACGTACACACTCGACCAAATAAATTCCTTCACTTTCAGGCTTTGTGTGTTGACAAAGTAGCGATTACACAAGGTGGAAGCATTTGACAGTTTCGACGTGCTTCGTTTCTGGCAGTTATGACGTGCTTCATTCCAAAACCTCTTATATTTGACGTTTCTCATCAACTACCTCTTATATTTGGCAGTTTCGATGTGCTGCGTTCCAAAACCTCCTGCATTTCGCGTGGCTGGCGACCAACCCTTCTAAATTACGTCAAACGTGGCAAATTAAAAACTTTCCAAAATAAATTCTCTAAAAGTAAGCTACAAAAGCACTTTTTGCACTGACACAATAAGCACACAGTAGTAGGCCCTGCCTCGGATTCAATGCAGTTAGCAGTTAGAGTTTGACGTATTTTTTAATTGCAACGAATTTCCGTGGCGCGAGTGTGGATCGCTTCGCCAAAATAATGCGGCCAGGAATGGACATTAGGAGAGGTGAACGAGGCTGTCGTTTCGGCTCCCCCTTTTTTCAAAGATGTTGTGGGGCTCCCGTTTCAAAGTTTCGCACTCAATTTTTGCATTGTTTTGTTAAAAAGCTTATGAACCACTCCACTCTAGAGCCACATTTATAAAGCTCTGAAGAAAGTCATATGTTTTTCAAAATAAAGCAAAAATTATATGCAATTGTGGCAAAAGGGGCCCACAAAAAGCTGGACACTTGAAAGCTGCCCACGTTTGGCAATGACACTAATTTATTTTTAAAAGAGCGAAAACAGTGTACAATTCGTCATGCGCAACTAAAGAATCACATAAATCTGTGTGAAGTTGAGAGAACTGAAGCTGTATCAAAATTAGCAAGGAAACTTTAACATTCCACAATCAGTTTACTTAAAAAATCAGTTACTAGACTAAAACAAACTGTTAGATGAAGCTTCGGTTAGTTCATGCTAGGCTAAATTAAGCCATGTCTAACCAGTCTAATGATGTAGGCGCTACTCATGAAAGTTTGCAATGAGTCTAAACCAAGAAGTGTGGCTTCATAGGAACATACCTTATAGTTTTCATTTTGTTTGGGAACTTGCTTCTGCGTAAAAGTGCATTTCAAATTGTAAATTAATTATTTGAAGTCATTTGATTTTAGACAAATTTTTGATGCTTTTGTGTGTGTATTATGCTCTTGAATTTAATTCAGCAATTGAAATGTGAAACAAATTTAATTATTTTATGCACCTAGTCCCATATCTACCTTCTCACAGTGGCAATGTTTTGGGTTCCTTTCTGAGTGTTTGCCTCTGGCCCCTAAAATTCTAATATCCACACCTGGACGTGCGGCTATTTTGCCCTCTGCGCCGCCAAATGTGATGTTGATCGGATCCAAGCGCAAACGAGGCGCTGCAACTTATTACTTGAATGCTGTGGATCGCAGTGCAGTAGATCAAGAATTTGCATATATGTTCTCTACATTTTCATCGTTTTTGTGTGTAAGCGTTGCTTTGAATTTTTGCATTTCCGCAACTGGGAAAGCACGGTAAAGTACCAAATGCTTTAACGAAATTGTGAATGTAATAACAGCCCACATATTTTGTGGAAGAATGAAGTTGAAGCTTTTCTCCATATCCGCATAAATTCTTCACGTCCGCATAAAGACTAGAACTTAAGTGGGCTATATTACAGTACACCCATTTGCTGTGTAGACTTCAGTTTCACTCAGTTCAGTTCCTTTCGTTTGTGACAAACACGGGAGTAGTCACTAAACGCCAAGTATTGTAACGGGATCTGTTAATTTCGACAGCACACATGCGAAAACACCCGAAGACAAGAAACACAGAAAGTTACTACGAGCAAAGTGACGGTATATATTGCGATACAATTAAAACAAGCAACGCGAGGAATTGCCCAACATGGAGGAAACGCGTAAAATTACAAGTTGTTTTTCCCCTTGCAAAGTTATCCGTGACGCCCATTACTTATGAACGGAGGTGAACGCGTCTATTCTGAAGCGAAAATGTTTGGAAATTGTGGATAAAACTTTTCGATTTTCGGGTGGCATCATCTTTAATCAAAAATTATATTTTTGCGTTTTTATTAGTTGTGAGGTTAAAATTAAGGTTGCAAAAACAGTTTTCTTCAGTTTATATATGATTGCTCTGCACAACTCATAACTGCTCAAAGCCAACAGATACCAGGTCGCGCTAACACTGTAGGCATAATAACTCTCTTTGTTGCGTAACTTGTCGCTTCAGTTTACGTCTCGTCGCCTGTTATTGATAGCTTCCTCCCAGGTCGATGTGATTTTGCAAACAGCAAACAAGAACAGGACAGAGGTGTCTGTTTCGTAAAAGCAAGTCACTAAACACATTCATCAGAAACGTCGTAACTCGATTGATCTCGTTCAAAAACACCAAATATCGGCCAACTTTTGTTGATTTCGTTTCTTATGGAACAACCGTGAGATTACGGCAGCTTGCACTGAGCAAGCTGCAAGGCAATGATTTCTGAAAATGAAGAACGTGAAAATTTTGGGTTAAACACCCAAGTTTCAAATTGACCGACAGGGTTAAAATGAAGGTTTGGTAAAAGTTTAATTCTTCCCATTTAACGTGTTTTATATAACACGTAACAGCGGTGGTTTCGCATTGCAAAACTGGCTGTGCTGAGGTTATAATATTTTTTGGATCGGTTTTCTGTTTAACACAAGTAAACGCAGCCAAATTCATGTATATGGTGTTTGTTAAAGTTTCACCAGTCAGTGCAACCCTTTTGTTTTCCACGTTAAGGTACGTTTTGTAACAGCAAATGCTAGTCCTAGTGTGGCGAATGGCGATACGTCTCTCCAAGTCCAACTAGTCATAAACACAGAGAGCCCAAGTCCTTGTCCAGTGACCAAAAGTGTAGCGTAAGACCAATAAACTAAACTGCACCAAACGTCTTGAGACAAATTACATCTGTACGACAAATGACATGAATAAATCCGTCCCCAGCCACGGTATGTTCACAGAGAGAGGCCCGGTCTCGATGTGGGAATATCGAGAATCAAATCAGAGCCTGTCAAAGTGTAATAGCAGTCAAAAAACGTATATATTTGCAATTTAAAAATAAGGGACTGAGTTTCCATTTCAAACATAAAAACATTCCGCATGCGAGCTGCGGTACTGAAAGTATTTTAAAGCAAGATAAACTAATAGTTTATCCGAACAAACTAGGTTTGGCTCCTGACTTGCATAAATTGGAACCATGAGCTCAACGCGATAGCTGCGAGTCCAGTGTTTTGCAAAGGACTTGCAAGTCGGTTAAATCAAGGCACAGCTTCGCCTGAACTTATAACTCACGCTGGTCTACTTGAATTACTGGTTCAATTTAATATATTTCAGGGTATCGCAGTAAAAGCTGCNATGAATAAGCGAGGCTANTTTGAAAGTAGTTCTGCGATCCTCGCTGCGTAGGAAATAGGGGTTGCATGAAACAGAAAGAACAGCGCAATGGTTCTCATCAGCACTTGTCCAGCAATGGTGTTTTTCCCATTTTGTCAAATAAACTGGGCCAGGGGCTGCAACTACATAGCAGAGCGATGTGTTGGGTGCGGCTACGCAGTAGAAACTGGACTTGCTACACACAATAGTTCGTCGGCCAATAAGCCTTGGCCGTGCAATGCTGATGTGACGTATTATCCGTTAGAACTGGCAAACTGTTCCTGGTGCAACAAAACATGGTTGAATCTTTGTCTGTGTTTCTTGATGTTGGTGTGCGTGATCACAGTGGCTTTAAACCTGTGGTCTGTTACGGTGTGGCTCCGTATTCGCCCGAAGAGATGCCAAACTTACATCAAGTTGTCTCTAACCATCTCGGATCTGCTGTTTGGTGTCGTTGTTCTTCCTGAAGCAATATACCGCATGATCGACACGATGTACATCGGACATGAAGAGTTCTACCAGTTTGGAAAATTACTCAGTAGAGATCAAGAGACATTTTCCCTGGAATGGGACAAAAAGCTTTCTCCAAGCTTCATTCAATTTTCGTCCTGTGTCTTGTACGTGACACAGGGCGCCAGTTTGTGCAGTCTCTTGCTCCTTAGCGTCGACAGGCATCTAGCTATCACGAAAAACATACAGTATCCGACAATAATGACCAAGAAAAGGTGCTTGCTGGCAATAGCGTTGATGTGGACCATCGTGACGTGTCTCGGCTTGGGGACAACTTTAGGTTTCGGAAAGTACGTGAAGTTCAGGATTACTCCATCAGTAATGTTTTTGCCAAAGCCCGAACCGCTGGACGCAAACCTTTACGCAAATATGATCTTGGGCTTCCTCACACCTCTGCTGTTGGTGTTTTTGCTGAATGTCATTGTGACGTTAAAAACGTCATTTGCTTTGCATCAGAGAATCTCTAGTGAGCCTCCGCGGTTGAGCGAGAGAACATTATCATCTTTTGCATCTTCGTGGGTTGACGATGCTTCACAAGCAAAGAGCAGCTGTTCGAAGCCTGGCGACGAGGGCAGCGATGTCTTTGTGGCGGAAAAGCATTGTGAGAGCCGTTTGCAGACTGTAACAGGTCAGTGACATTTATCCATGTTTGTTAAAGTTATCACACTCTCGGAGCAACTGATAATAATCAACTTACCCACAGTGGCGAAACTAGAGGTTTGGGCTAGGGGGGAAACTTAACTTAACTGATGGGGACCCACTGGCCACCGTAAGGGGCCCACTAGCCAACAGTCAGAAAAAAAGTTGAGAAATGATAGTGAGTCTGGATGTAGATGTCCATACTAAAACCCGAATTCACCGGAAAGCACTACGAAAAATGCAAAAGAAGATATAAGTACCGAAAGATACGCTAAGTAGGTTCCTTATTTTTTTCATTAAGCTTTCCACGGTTCGCTTTGCCCCTGTCGGTTACGCCACTGTTTACACACTGTGACAAATTGCCTCGTGCGATTTAGAGTAGGTTTAAGAAGATCTACAATTTCAGCACGGGACAGCAGTTCCAGCACGCGAAGTTTAGGATACTAAGAACTTGACAACGTAGTTTTTTCTTAAATAATGCATCAAATAAGTCGCCATTTTTCTCAACAAACCGACGAAGCGTGGTTAATGACAAACATAGGCAAACTATCCTGCCATAGACAGGCAAACTATCCTGCATAAATGTCGCATCGTATACCTTAAATCTTTATTACGACAATTTTGAAACAGTAAAATTTATATGGATTTTTCCATGCTACTCCAGCAATTGGCTCAAAATTCTTGCAATAAAACCAGTGTTTCGTTACGTATTGATACATTCGATCGTGATATGTTCGAATCCGTATGTCGTCAAAGTCTTAAATCAACTTTATGCTGATTCTTCTTATAACTGAGCACAAGCGAGGTCTCAGTTTAAGTTAAATACTCATAGGCAGTAGTCATAAAGCTTGTGCCATCTTTCGTTTGTGTCATGTTAAGTAACTTGTGGCCAATAAGAAACAAACAAAAATGAAATTAAGTGTTGTCAGATTGCATGTACAAACTTTAAAGTTTACTTGTAGCTTTTCCAAGCTTTTGTCGAATCAATAGAAATAATTTNCCTTTCCCGTTCAGCGCAATGGCAGCACTTTTAGATGCCGGTTTTATATAGCTGCAGGTTCAGATTTCTGGAAGGAGGTTGGCGTTGAAGGAAATCTTTAAAACGAAAACGGAAATAGCATTCAGAAACGTGCAATGACATGATGTAGCCTACTTGAGGCATGGNAGTGACGCACATTCCGTGCAAAGCGTGTCGTATGCAGTGATGCGTGTATGTGTGTTCCGACCAGGTGCGGTCAACAGGCAAATTCTGAAGCTGAGTCGAAAAAAAGGCGATTGAGCAGCACAGGCAGTGAATAGGCGTGGTTTGTCTTCGCAGATGATCTCACAACAGGCTTCTCGTTTTGATAAGTAGACCAAAAATATTTCGAGCATACGAAAGTATGTGTAAATTTCATTTTGACCAGCGGTTAAGCATATTTTGTAAACTCTTCAAAAAAAAACATATCTGCGTCTGTTTCAGTTCCCTAGTTAAATCGCTGTACCAAGCTATGCAATACAGTTCAGCTTACAAGATCTTTATTGATCGCTACCTTACAGCAAAACGTTCTCCCTAATACTTGATGCCCAAAGCGAATTAAAGTCCTTGTTGACAGAAACCGGTCCTCGTTATTTTCGTCATTTGCATCCCTCATGACATCAAACCCGCCCGTGAATTTGTCAGTCATGTTTGACATTTCCTCTTCTCGTTCTGCATTTTTCGCTGACCCACATTTTCGCGCGGTGAAGATGAAGGCTACACGCTGCGCAGACTTTGATAGTGCGATTGCGTTTGACAGCCGGAAGATTGCAGGCAACGTAGTATATATGGTCAAGGACGACTTAAACATTTTACAATGGGCATGAAGATATGTGTGCGTAAGAAGATTAATTGGCCTTTTAATTTCTTATAAGTTGCGATTGTCCTACAAGACAGTCTGAAGCAGTGGTTCTTAACCGATGAGACACGCCTCCCCAGGAGGGCCACAATAAATTTCTAGAGGGGGCGTGAGCCCTTACGCGGTCTACAAAATAGAAAGTTTGATCAATAAATATACCAATAAGTGCATATGTTTTTGCAGCTTGTTAATTGTCAGAGGGGGCTTGAAACAGAACAAAACTTAAGGGAAACGTGGCAGAGCAAAAATTGAGAACCACTGGTCTAACGAAAGTGACGTAACGTTTTCAGAAAAAGACATAAATAAACGAAAAGAGCAAAAATAATGTTTCAGCATGGACAAAATTTTTAATAGAAAAATTACTAAATTTTGAAATGAAGTTTATTGTGTCATGGCATTAGAGGCGGAATTTTATAATTCTGAAATAAGAAGCCTGAAAACCATTTTTAACATTGAAATGTTTAGCGATACGTCCCATTGTTGGAAAGGGCTTGCCTCTTTACTGCCCACTCACCAAAACCCTTAAGCAAAATTAAAGTGTTGAAAACCTACATTACATTTGTGCTTTATTCGTTTAAAAAACTTTAGTTTCTGAACAGAAGGAATAAATAGTCACTCAGGCTCAGGCGTTGCGCTGCACGCCGGTGATGGAGTCGATTACAACTGTATTTAAATGTAGTTAATTAAACTTGGCTGTAGTAATTGAACTTAATTTTAATTGTAAATGGAATGGCGTTGATTTCACAAGCAACTAATGGAAAAAACAAAAGTGAGGTTCATTTCTATACAAAAACAAAGTTAATTTTCAGAAACACTGGGATACGACAAAGAACTTGACACGCAGAGTCAAAAATGCGTCAGCGTACTCTGTCAAAGAATGTATTCCAACGTTACTAGACGGTTGTGAAGCAGTAAAGTGACAAACTTTCATCTGAAACATGCTTTGGCAATAATTTAGGGTTGAATTTTAGATGTTAATTATATTGATTTGAAGATCCCAAAAAAACACTCTATTGCACAAGTAAACAATTTTAAGCACAAATAATACTATATAGATCATGTCCAGTGCCTTCCCTTTCAACCATGACACGCAAATGTGCTGCTCCCACAAATAATCACCCTAGTCCAGTGGTTCTCAACCATTTTTATTCCATGCACCCCTTTAACCGTCATTCACAGATAAAATCCCCCGCTTAGAAATTTAGTTTGTAAAGAACACTTTTGCATCAGTACAGCAAGAAGAGAAACTAAACTCTTCCCAATTGATAACCGAAACTATAGTACATTTTAAACAAAATCCTAAATGCAAAATTCCCCCTAGGAGGGGAATCCCCCCCCCCGATTGAGAACCCCTGCCCTAGTCTCTCCATTCAATGTCGTGAGAACTGGAGAACAGCAACGTGATAATTTGAGCAAAATCACAACGTAACACTTTACGACCTAGATTCGTTATTCAATGAAACAAGTCAAGATTTATAAACGGTCCAGCGGTCATTTAACACAGAACTAGGAGGGCAGTGTGTTCAACAACCCTGCCATATACAATGTAATCCAGTAATCCACGTGAGTCTGCACCTTGTCCATAATTTTTCAAAACGCAAATCTACGTGTGACAACACTAAGCTTTTTCCTTTGTTTTCTCGTCTGCAACATACTGTTGCGATCGGAAATCCCGAGCAGCATGTGCGCAAAGCTTCGCACCGTGGCAGCAAGCAACAATAGAGATCATGCGTCGCAATCTCTCTTACTATTGCTTGCTCGCCTTACGTATATAATGGTGT
>JGI24159J19872_10012370_pt1 | contig 11128 bp, 6 predicted proteins | sample Ectturendosymbi4_FD_19872 | JGI IMG/M metagenome (IMG submission 19872)
TCTTAATTATACGATCATCGTAATAAACCAAACGCAATACCAGAAACAAATATGTGAACGTAAATATCCGGTAAAATGCAACATAATGATACTCAATGTGTTTAACCAAAGTTCTCTTGTTTCTGAAGACATGAATCCTCTCTCATTTTCGTCTTACAAAAAGTGCCAAAGGGAAGACGAAAATCTTTTTCAAAATAACTGCAACCAACTGCGAAAGTGGTTGGTGAAACACCGGCACAATTTTTGTGAACAAGAAATATCAGATCTCAATTGCGAGTTGCTGCGATTGAATCAAGTTTGCTTGTTTCTCATGATCAAAAGAACCATCGAAGAAAATGGAGTCCACGACAGGCTAAAGAGAGAAAAGTATGTTAGAAAATCAACTTGTTCGTAAGCAAGAAGACACACGTTGTTTAAATTTGGAAAAGATCCTGACCTTAAACTAGAAACTTAGACATTAATTGGTCAAGAAATAAGCTGTTTAAAAACTCTGTTTTCTAGAATTTTTTAATAAACCCTTCTAAACTGAAAAAACACCCCTTCTAAACTGAAGAACTGAAATAATGTTCTTTGACAAAACATTATAGATGTGACAACTGTAGCAGTGCTTTTTTTGTGTAATTTAAAATAACTTGAGTCATTTTTAAAACGTGCTTGCCCGCATTAACTTCGCTTAGGAACTCCATCAATAACTTTGTATATTTGACGTTTGCAATATTCCAACACAGCAGATGGGTAAATTTGATTGCAGTACGTTATTTGAAATGTCTGCACATCAATATGTTGCATTCATTTCGACCCTTGCTTCCTCTTTGTTGGCAGAAGTGTCGACAATCTCAATAGCATGATGTGGCCCTGGCTACGCTTTTTTGCAATCGAATAAGATAACATTAGTTGGTGAGGATCGCACATATTGTGCAGGCACAGTTGATACGCTATTAATGCGCAAGATAACTATAGTCCTACTCATTTAAAGCATTGAGTTACTGCCGCAATGTACAGTAGTAATGGCTGTAGCCGAACTTAGAGACATATTTTTTATTAATGTTTTCCATTGCACGAGACCGACATAAACGAAAGCAGAAACGCTTTGTTAGAAATGAACCACATATGTTTCATTTGAAAATTCATATGAGTATCTGAAGACGATTTACGGAATTGTCAAAATGTCCCTGGTAAAGCGAAATGCATTATGCCCAATATTTGTATCGATTCTAGGACAAAATATTTTAAAACTCAATATTGCCACCAATATTATACTGCTTCCACGTAATCATGCGATGTCATGCAGCTCTGTAACATCTGTTTCATGCAGACATGGAAAAACTTTATTTAGTTTGATCAACTCACTTTCTGAAGTGTACTCTTTTTAATCCCCAAAACGAGTCTTTGGCTCCGATATTGTGACGATTGACCTTCAAGTGAGGTGTTGAAAAAAAATCTCAGCATATTTTCTTTGCAAGCAGTCCACAAAGCTCCCAGGAACTGGACGAACTGGTGGCTCAAACACAAAGGCTACTTTTGGAAGACTGTGCTGTTTACTGCGATAAGAAAAAGAACGAAGCCGAGCTTTTGTGCGAGAAGATAAAGAATATGGTTCGTGACACATTTGGCATTTGCTCTGTGCAAGGCGTGGGTTTGAACGGCCAAAGCCGAAGCATTCGTATGATGAGGATGCTTCACTTACATGTTAATACCCATAAGCTGCTCTGTTTCTTAGTTCGCTGTTTATAATCATATTACTGATTGCCGATAAATGCAAGTGCCAACAGTGTTATGCCAAAAACGTTTGAGGTTTTATTTTTTAACAGTAGGTTGTAGACAAAAAAGTGTTTAAGCTGATTTCAATAAGACTAATAACAACACTAACTGGCTCAATCCGACAATTTTTACACGTTTGCAACTGTATGGCACAACTTGTGGAAATTTGTATGTTTCGGCAAAGTTTCGCAGCACATAAAAGCAGCATATTAGGTTGTGAGCTTTGCAAAAATTTTCTTGCAGCATGAAAAAGCAGAAATCTAAACTTCAGCTCCATACAAATTTTACTATTACTTTCACCATAGAGGTTTGTTTTACCGACGTTCCTNTGTGATTGGTAAAACAAAAGACAGTGCAAATCATACAAAATAAAGCTGGTAAACTTTAAGTACTTTGGTCTTTAATGTCACGTAGCAAGCTATTTTGATATGAACTTTCTGATTTTTCGTCACAAAACTAAAAGTATTTTTAGGCACTGCCGTATCTCTTCAGAATTAGAATATAATTTATCAATCGTAATTCTCACTACAGAATACTAGAAAACAACATTCTACTGTATTTTTATATTCAGGAAACACGTATTCGCTGGTCACAAAAAAAGAATATTCAGAATTGATTTATTCTATTTAGTTTTATTAATATTATCCCTATCGTTTTGACCACGTTTTGTTGTTTGAAGGACATCCCATTTGCAACGATTATGAAAGCAGTTATTCCACAGTAAAACACAATTTTCCTGATTAATTATGCTTAATTACCAGTACTCACATCTCTGAAATTCAGCTGTTGCGATTTGCGTGTACCAAGGTTAAAAGACAATGCGAACAGTAAACAACAAAATTCAGTACTTTGTGTTTCGTGTAGATACCCAAAAATGTTCCCGGTCTTGGTATCACGGAAGATGAGAGAAAAGAGATTGTCAAAGCGATGAACTTCAGCAAAGGTCATTGGTACAACTGTCCGAACGGACATGTTTATTGCATTGGCGAGTGCGGTGGAGCGACACAGAGAGGCACTTGTCCAGAATGTAAAGCCACCATTGGTGAGTTGTTTAAGAACGTTTTGAAAATTCTTAAAAACTGAAAGACATCTTATTGGCACCAAAATAAAGAGCATGATTATCAGACGAGAAAGAGACAGCAGAGTAGGCAACCGACAATTTCAAACTGATTCATTTTCGCACAATGAACGTTGCTTCCAGCAGAGCCATGATGGGTAAGATTGATGGTGGCCAGAATTGCATAAACTGAAATATTTGCAATTTGCACTGTTGATATGATACGCAGCCACTGCAAAAATAATGTTTTTGTCACGAGAAATTAACCTCAAAAGATTTCAGTTGTAAGTAAATCCCAAAATAATTTCATTGGCTTTCATGCGCTGAATGCAAAAACTTGTTGAAAAATTGTGTGTATGTCAATGTCAAACACCACAGGGCGTTTGTTGCAAAAAAAAGAGCAACTGAGGTTTGACATCGGAGAGAGTTTAAATGCTTTGATGCACTTATACGACAAAAAGTTGACCAGGCGTGGTTGATCCGGCCATGCCGCAAGTGTGGTGGAAAAGAGTATTGAGTTCGACAGAGCGTCACTGCACGGGTGAACTATACTGAGTTGATTGTTTCAAATATTCTTTTAAGATTAGTAAATGGGTAAATATAATTTTATCTCACTGCATTGCTGTATATTCTTTAATATTTTTTCCAAACCGTGAGGGCGCACATTCGGTGGTAAAGCTTTGCAGGTATCTGCAATAGCAATTTGAGTGAATTTCACATTTATTGGAAACCTCTTATTTCCAGTAAAGGCTTAGCAAAAAATAACGCAAAGAGCAAAAGGTAAATCGGTCCTCGCTTTTATACGAAAAGACATGAATAATTTCACGACTCATTTCCATTGCTCCGTTTAGCCACCCTCACTTTTTCCTGTTACCCCTATTACTTGAGAAAGAGAATAAAATATGGGTTTAGCAGTGTGCAAGCTCATTCATAGACCCATAATATCATGCCTGGGATAAGAGGTACCGTCTTAAGTCCAGCGCCGGCCACTTTTTTGACCAAGGAGGGTATGATCAGCCATAACGTCTGAACGGATTGAGCTAGAGAGTCTGAAGGCATAATCGGATCCGTGAGGCAAGACCGCATCTTTTGAGGTAGGTCGCGCGCACCTGTGACATCACTGTGACGTCAATCAAGGGGAAAAACGTTTTTCGCGTAGGCTAGAAAACTTAGCCGCGTCCATTCAAAAGGCTGTAGAGCCTAACTAAACACGTTGGAAATAAACTTTCTACACAAAAAATGTCAGTAATGACCTTACCTTTGCAATGACGATCAAAAAACTTGAAACTTGTTTTAGCGGAGGGTCCTAGAGGCAAAAACCACTTATTTCGTTTTTTTTTGAGGTTCAAGCCACCAGCCAGCACCAAGGAACCCCACCAAACTTGCAGAAAAGTTGTATTTGGGTGTTTTGCAACATCCCACCAAATTTCAAGCCAAAATATTGACAGGAAAAATTTATTCATTAAAAAAGCAAAAACAGCCACTACGCGGCCGAGCAGATTTCTTGGTCTGTTTTTTGGCCATAATTCTTCAACCACCTAGGCTAGCAGGCCAATAAACGTCTCCAACGCTTTGTAATAGCTTCTAGAACATTTTGAGCCAAACACCAAGTCGTTACCCTCTGTATAATATTCTCTGGACCCCAAAATGTGATCTGGAAGTCAATTTTCCTAACCCGCACTTCTTTCTTCCATAATTGCCTCTCCAAAACGGCCCGATCCGACTATTTTTGTTTTTGGGTATTCCGGCGGTGGGCGAAGCGCAAAAAAAGGATCGGAAAGGCTAAACAGGATGCGGAGAACGTGTTTTCAGAATTTCCCTGAAAATTGCCAAAAAATCAGTAAGGCAAATTCACAAACATGTATTTTTCTCAAAAATTTCAAAAGAAAAGGTATATTTTTGTCAAGTTCATTGGATTCCTGGCTGTCTCCCGCATCGAAGGATGTTTTCACTGGCCCTCTAGCCCGATCCGTTCAAGAGTTATGGCCGATCCTAGCTTCCTTGGTAAAAAAGTGGCCGGTGCGGGACTTAAGAGGGTTTGTCCTGTCTGGGATAAGAATATTATTTTAAAACAAACAGTTAAGTGCAACTTCAGCATCATTAGAAAAAAAACAGCGCTTTTATCGAAGGATCCATTGCAAGCTCAGAAATTTACAACTAATATTTTTGACAGAGGAGTGACAAGCGGAACATCGTCAGCCCATTTTTTATTTTTCCGGGGTTGAATGAAAAAATCTCGAGAATTTTGAATGCGGCGAAACACGTCTTTGGCATTGCGCCTCAGTTTAAGTGCTTTAGCTCTGACAATTTAAAGTGGTCGTCTGGTCGATGTTAGGCCTGAGAACAGGGTTCTCAAGGGCGTTTTTTAGGGGCCACAGTCGAGCAGACCTTTGATCAATGTCATGTTTCTTTCAGATGTTTTTATTAGTGAAGTATGGGGCCATGGGTTCTGATTGTCTCTGAAAGGGGCCATGAACCATGAAAGGTTGAGAAACACCGCTCTAGAACGAATGTACTTCGCTGTATTTGTAAGATCTCCGTAGCGCATAGGGTCTAATTATCTTGAAGCACCTGATTTACCACAAAGTTAAAAACTCGGAAGGGCTGTTCCCAAAGATTGCTTGCGCTGCTTGATCATGGCTATCCATTAGGTTACAAACCTTTGAATGTAGCGAAATCGTCAACTGCTGCCAAGCACTAACTCTGCAACAGGTCTGCTTGCATTTTATGTTCTTTTCATTAGGTTCGGTTCGAATTTAATTCGTCCCGTGATTTCCTGTAAAAATGTCTTTCAGACTAGAAACCCAAAAAAACTGGTTAATGTTGATTGCAAAGATGTAAAAGTGACGTTGCTTTTTTGCGTAACATGTCAGAAATGCCGTATGCCGAAAAATTAGAATAAATGTGGTAGATATTTATTGAAAGCAAGATGGTAACTGCCATTTAAATACATTTACAGCGGTATCAAATCAAAAGATTACTGCAAACTTTTGAGCTCAGATATCTGGCATGCCGCAGAAATTGCCAGCTTTTGTATAATACGTAGTGTTCACTCTGTTATAAAGTTAATTCCAGTAGTTTTGCTTTCGTCTTGAATAAAATATTGTGCAACAGTGAGGTGAGTCAAAGATTTGTTGATAAACAAAATCTCTCGAGCTTTTTTCATGATTAACGTCACTTCCTCGCTTAAAAAACGTAACTTTTCTTGAATTTCAACATAAAAGTGATCTTTTATGATACGTTGTAATAAAACTTTTCTCTCTCCTGTGTACGGTGCATCGGAGTACTATACGCTGCAGAAAAATATGAGACCATGTGACGAGTATCTGCGCTTTGCCGAAGTGCAGCCAGTTAAATACATTTAGGAGTGGTCAGTGTAAGATAATTTTAATATTAATGTTGTTTAATGGGCAAAATGAAAACACTCTTTAACTTCATAGCTCACGTTTTTTCTTTGTTGAGAATTGGTCATGGAATACCTTCCAATGATTGAGAACGGGGAAGGTTTTTCAAATATTATAAACCAGGGACGTAAAGTAGCACCCGAAAATGACCTCACGCACCATGCAGGCCTACAACAGCAACAATTGAAGTGTTGGTATAAGAATATTGGATATTCAAAAACTGACAATCTTGCATTTTTCAGGTGGTGCAAACCACAGGCTTGAAGGAACCAATTCTGTGGCGACAGTGATGGATGGAGCCACTCGACCAGCGTACGGTCCTTGGAACATGTACATTCCTCCAGAAGAATAAGGACAGAAAAAAAAAAAGTTTAACATGCTGCCTGTAAATCTTAGAACACCAAATAAGATACAAGCTGGTCTATATCTGATTTTCGCTGATTAAGCTAATAACTTGTATGCGATTTCATTTCACTTCGTATAGATGAACTAGACTAGTAGACAAAGAATGTTGTATATACTCATGACTTGCATGTTGTTCTTTTGTATAATCACTCAGACATCGCTTTCTGGCCGCATTTTTTCATGATTGGTTATTTGGACCGCCCGAATGAATGGTGTTGGAGGTTTGCGTGTGTTGTGCCTACTTGTGTTGCAGGCGATACGGATGGCGATCGCCGATATTTTTTCAAACTCTTGAGTTTCTTTTTGATGCAGTTTAAATCGCTTGATTTTCCAGAACATTGACATGAGAAGCGTTGTCAGGCGTTGCACTCATACGAACTGCACGGTAACAATAAAACATCGGGTGATTTGCGTCGTCAAAGAAGTTTTTCAAAGACCTCAGCTAACGTTTTCAATATCGTGAACGATTCTGACAACATGCACTAAAGCACCTCACTGATATACGGCTGAACGTCCATTATTTTCCGCAAAGTGTGATCCTCTTGTGCTCCAGAGGAGAATGACGTTACACCTACTTGCGCGAATATGAGCGTTATATCTGAGGTTACTTTTTGGTTTTTGACCCACTGTTAATTCATTTAAGTTTAATGAACAAGCAATAATTCAAACCTTTGCAAAGAAAGTTTTGATTATGCTGTATAGTCTGTGTGCAATTGGCGTCTGATCTTCGTTTATGAATAGGTGTTTTTATCTTATGCCCTTATTTTAGAAAAATTCGTTTTGCTTTTTCTGCAATTCGTGCAGCTGTTCGATGTTGAAAATAACGGACGAAACAATCAGAATATTTGCTTACGAGGACTGAGGTCTGAGAGGAATGTGGCGCTTAATCTATAAAATAAGAAAGTGAAACCTACTTTTTTGCTCATGTCACTTTCACATGTATTGAGTCAACATTCAGTAACCCGCACACCTAGTATTATTTTTTTCCCGCGCCCGCCCCGCACCAATTCAACCTGCGTCCGCCGCGCACACGCAAGTATGTTTGCGGGTTCCTGTATACGGCCCGCAAATGCGGGTACCCGCAACCCGCGCGGGTTCACCCGCCCCGCGCAGGGCTCTAGCTTACAGTAGATTTCGGTTATGGTAATCGCAAATGTTTTCAGGTTTATGAACGTTTTCTGCTTTGTTTCAAACTTCTGGTTTATTTGTTGGTCGTTTTGAAAAGTCAGAATGTTTTAGGAAATGTATATCATTACTCAAATTCCAAGTCTCATTAGTAGGACATAAAACGAATTTCATGTTTCATATGATTTTGAAAGAACATCACTGTCAGCAGAAATAACGTATTTTTGCATGTTATTTAGATTAGCACGCGTTATCGAAAAGCAATCCATTTGCACCCAGCGAGTGGCCTGGTGGATAGTGCGTCCACTTAACTCGTGACAGCTGTCTACAGAGTGGCTGTCACTGAAATGCGTGTATATCATCTTGTTTATTACATATTTTATGTGCAATGCATCCTTTTCTGTTACTGATATATTTTCCTTTATCGATTTTTGTTCACCTCTAATGAATAAACAAGAACTGAAGTTTGACCGGAAACTTATTGGCCCCTCTCTAACGTGCTTCGCCCAGTGAATTTCTGCGCAATCTGAGTTGCTGTCAACGCTTGAGCCACATTATTGTGTTAGTCTGTTTGACTATCCCTGTAGTTGTAACTGCCCGCTCAGCGCATGTAATTGCGGAGTTTGTGTGGTATCCTGTGTTTATGTTTATTACGTGCCATAAAACACTTCTTTGTTGCTGTCTTATTTTCCTTGTTCTTGCGTTCACGTTTGTAAATAAAAAAAGATTGAGGCTCATTTGAGGCATGGACATTGGAAGGAGGCAGGGGGGCCTCGGTCCCTACTGGATTTTGAAATTTGACATTTTCCCATCTAATTTTCCGCAAGAGATTGTTTTCTGAGTTTCGGGGTGGGCAAAATGAAATTTGCTACTTTTAGCTCCTCTGCAAAAATCTTTTTGGTTGCCCCTGTTGGAAAATCCACTGTTGGCTCCTCCCTGGAAAAATATCCTTCCGCCGTCCATGATCTGAGGTCTACCTTGCAATGCAACAAATAGACGTATTCCGTCAATGAGGTTTATCCTGTAACGTGCCATGCGCACTGAACCTCTGCGTTGTGGGGCTGTGATTATGTGATCGAGTCAATTACTTGCAACTGTCTCTTGGCGCTCGCGACTGATGCTTGCATGGAGCGTGTTATCGCGAAACCTGCGTGGTATCTTGAGTGTTGTACTTTTTACGCGTAATGACAATTATTTTGTTGTCACCCGTGTTTATTTATCGTTTTTCATTGGTTTTCATGAATCAACAAAATTGTGGACAGTGTGTCCGCTTCTGTGCAGGTAGATCTGGTGTTTGACTGTCGGCCGGGTCTTATCAAAACCTTTTAAATGGGTCTTTTTAGACTTTACCAGGCGCACAATGTGCGGAAGAACTGCGGGACCATCCAGTACCCAGAAAAAGACAAGTCCAGTTCCACAAGGCCTTGGAAAACATTCAGTCGTGGCGCTACAAGAGCGTTGTTGTTATAAAGCGCCATCAACTTGTCAGTGGAAAGAAACGCATGTTAAATCAAGTATCCTAAATGAAATATTTTTCAAATACGAAACAGACACAAAGGGGCTGTGTTACGGCTGGCACACTATCATACGTTTTCGTACGACTTGATAAAGTAATTGAGCTCAAGGCACTTCAAATTATTATCAGCAGAAAACACCCGTGTTAACAATTTCATTTCGTATAATCAGGCTACGTCATCTGTTTGTGCATGCCGCTTCCAATTGTCTTTTGACAGTGCACGAAATACCAACTAACATGAAGTCTTGTTTTTTCCTTTCAGCTATTTCCAATAAGCACATGACCACGACGTGTAACCGTTTTTTCTACAAACTGAAATTTGTTGTGGTCATTTATTGTTATGGTTCCATTACCACTGCGAAAGGTTGAGATAAGACTATTTAAAGCAAACCATTTTAATGCCTTTACCAAATCATCAGCGCTTATGACATTGAGCCTTGAGTTTAATTACGGCGAACCATACATAACGGGAAATACGTGATTTCCTCTATTTCCCGAAAGACTGCTGTTATGGTTCCATTTACCAACATGTACAATTTTAAGTAATGCTTAATGAAGTCGACATAGTTTGCTAACTCCTACCCCGATCCGTCTTCCAATATTTCCTGTCCAACTGCACGTAAACTACGTTACATACGCAAACAAACAAATTCCACTCGAAATGTAGCAAAATCCATGGACTCTGATCTTTGAAAGTATTGCATGTCTAATATTCTACAGTTGCAAGAAAAGGATTAATCATTCAGCCCCGGTCTGGTGACAAAAATTGCTCTGAAAAGCTGGTTTAAAAATCCCCGCATCAAAATATGCATTCTTCGATTACCCTCAAATTTGCTTCTTGCTTATCCCGCAATTCATCAAGCGTACTGTACATTTAGTTTGGTGCGTTATTCCAGTCTGGGAAATAGTTTGGGTGGTTCCACGATAAATGTCTTGTTTGAAACAGAGCAAAACGCGGAAGACTATCAAAATCTGAGGTGGCGGCAGTAATTCCCTTGTTTGTGTGCTTGATTTGGTGTAAGATTCTGCACTTTGCTCTGCACCCTTCTTTCAAAGTCTAGAGATTGTGTAATCGGGTTGGCTGTTTTCGCAAGGCTGCCCTCATTTTTGACCGGTAGGTGAGTTTTAACCAAAGACAGTTGACGCTGTTCTGCAGGGTGGTTAGGCAGCGTTTGGCACGTGAGTGGTATTGAATTTGTGTGAAAAGTGCCAAACATTGGTTGAAGCAGCTAAAAATTTCAGTTTAGCTTAAATGGAAGTATAGCAATGCAAATTATCTTTTAAACTTTGATCTCCCTCCCATGTACAATATATTTCATGTCATTTAATAGGCCAGCAGTACGCGAAGGAAACAATGTAAAGCAGAGAATAGCGGATTTTCCCTTGTCGGAGAAAGTTGGTTATTACTAATGCAACCCTTTTGAAAGCAACATAAAGCTTTTAACCAAGTTACAAAGCAGCTTTGTAAAATCAGGGTATTTTTGGTGCGTTGCACGATTAATATTAGATCTACCCAGGTCCGGAACCAGCTTAGGACACCAGGAGGGGCAAAGAGTTTTCCGAGAGGAGCCTAAATTTTTTGAACTATGTCCAATAGTTTGCAACTATGTGCAACACATTTTTCCAGGGGGGGAGAAAATTTTTGGTTACGGGCCTGGATCTATCTTTCGCATGCTCTTGTTGGTCTNAGTCTTTACGTTAGTTTTTGAAAATTCGCCCCTCATCATATGCGTGCGGACACGGACGAAAAGTCGTTTGCACANTTCCAATACCGCCTTGATTTCCATAAATTACACAAGCCTTGGATTTTTCCTTGGCTTGATATCCTTACTTTGAGTATATTTAGGAGTGAAATCTTTT
>JGI24159J19872_10012371_pt1 | contig 11128 bp, 3 predicted proteins | sample Ectturendosymbi4_FD_19872 | JGI IMG/M metagenome (IMG submission 19872)
CTAGTTGTACTGATGTTTCACCAAGGTAAGGCATGTATAGAAGAATTCTTCGAATATCAGTCGTCCCTTCTTGCTTTTTTTTGAAGGAGTGTTTTTATAACGTTTGTTTAGAAATATTTTTATCTGCCTATCTATAAACCAGTCCGGGTATCCATTGCTAAGAAAACAGGATTTAATATGTTGAAAAAAAGGATTTAATAAGAAAACAGGATTTTATATGTTGAAATTCAGGATTTAATATATTGAAATTCTCTAGGCAGATAAAAATATTTCATGGCGAGAGGACAGTCTCCGATCACGATAGTTTGGTTTTGCAGTTTTGGGCTAAATTTTGTCTGCTGTTTACACCTACTAGGTTATGACAAGTAAGTTTAGGCTTTCCTCAGCGTCTTGCCAAGTAACGTGGGTTTGTTTCCACTGAAACTATATTTTTATAAGCAACTTCTCATATTGAAAGGCGCGACAGCTAGCCTCAAAAATTGTGGCCACATTATCTGAACAAAATATCAGTCAAGCATTGTATTTCGAAAATAGCATTTTTAGAATTATGCAGTTGACGAAGTTGCTTGCTGCGCAAGAAGTCCTATATTGATTTCAAGTAATTCACTTTTACATTACGATGCAAAGTAATCATAGCAACTGTAATTCAATCGTTCTATTCTGCAGTGATTTCGCAAGTATATTTGTAACACCGCCAAGTTTGATAGACAGCGCTCCACAAATGCAGTTGTGCAGCTGGTTGTCGGCATCGATTTTATAAGTGTATGTACGTATGCATAAACAGCTCTCATTGCTGTATGGCTGACATTTAGTTGAACATTCGACAAGCTAAGTATCTTTTCAGCACCATATTTGTAGGAACAAACAGCGATTGTGATGTAAATAATGAGCTGTGCCCGAAAGCAACGATAACTTGGAAATTATTTTCTTATGTGTTTTGACAATGAAATCAATACCACTATCTATTCTAAATACAGTCAGACCTGTTTGTCCGAACTTCGATCAACCAGAATCCCCGCTATCCGAAACAAATTGCTAGGAGCAGATTTTTCCCAACGCATTTCACCCCTTTAATCTGGAAACCTCACTGTCCGACACAGACTCGGAAATTGAGGAATGGATATACCACATCAATAGAAAAAAAAAACGCTAAACCGGATTACTCCAACTGTTACTTAGTTGTTTATTAAATCACAATGGAAGGGTGAAAGTCAATTTTCTACGCACAATGAATGTAACAGTGGCAGACCTTGCAGGACGCAGTTATAGGTCTCCTGTACAGTTTTTTTCACATTTATATCTCATTCCGAATGCATAGTTGCTTGTGTATACAGATCTGCTTATAAACAAAAACAACTATAAGAGTTTCATTTAGTCATGTTTCACATGCAGTCTACATATTTGCTTAAGTTNACAGTTCGTCTGACTCCANAGTTTGTTTCTGTTTCCCCTTTCAACGTTCGCTTAGGCCAGACCCGTAGCCTATGTCTAAAGGTTTGGGTGGGGCACAAAACATTTTTCGGGGGTCTTGACTTCTGTTTTTATTATAGGTTTTAATAAAATTTTCTTGGCAAAACAAAATTTGGAGAAGCACAAAAAATTTAGGGAGGATTTCCCCCGAATGCCCCCCGTGGCCACAAGTCTGATTCCAATTTTCCGGATACCTCGCTAAACCGACATTTTTTGACAAAACAGAGTAGTTTGGATAAACGAGATCTGACTGTAGTTACCATATTTTCGGGACCATAAGGCGCAGTATCAAAAATTTAATGCTAGCTGTTTATTTTTCATACATAAAGCGCACCGGATTATAAGGTGCATTAAATGAAGCAAAAGTTAGATAAGTCAAAACTGTATTCAATTCTTTCCCAATAACTCCCGAGTGCCTGAGTTGCCACTGGGAGTTTAATCTGCCATTACATACGAGGGAGTTTAATCTGTCACACATGCCTAATCCGCTAGACACGAATAGAATAAAATAAAAGTTGTACGCGTGTTCATGGCGATTTGGCATGTGCCAATGTAGTCAGGAGCCTCGCAGAGTTATACATCTGTGGCATGTGCTAGCTATTCTCGTGTGCTGCACATTGCAATTGCTGCTGGTTTATAACGTCTGTTTACAAAAATATCGTAACTAGCAATTAAATAAATGGTACTGTTTACCACATACAACTGGTTCTAGATGAGAAAGCACAACCAGATTCATGCATTAAGCGCACCGCATTATAAGGCGCACTTTCGATTTTTGAGATAATTAACGGATTTTAAGTGCGCCTTATGGTCCGAAAAAAGGGTAGTAGCCCTGATTTGCTCGCAGGCAATCATCTGCTTACCGTGCATGCAAAAACCTGTGAGCGAATGTTACATCATAGAACACTTTATGGGGACAATTGTGGAGTGGTATGAGTATTGCGCACTACTTGATGCAGTCGGAGGGCTGCGCATCCTAAGGAAGAGTACAGAGAATTTGCATTAATTAATCCGAGACGGGCAAATTGCAAAATTCATCGGTCGATTTCTAGTCGTAAGAGAAAATGTGGTTTTATGCTGAAAAGTGATATCAAAAGCTGCCCTTCTGCGACAGACCCCTTTTTTCCAGGCTAGATGCACCCCTCGCCACATGGTTACAGCATGCCAATCTTATTTCGGGTTATAGCAGGCCGATCTTATTTCAGGTTGCAGCAGGCCGATCTTATTTCGGGTTACAGCAGGCCAATCTTCTTTCGGACTTATTTCGGGTTACAGCAGGCCGATCTTATTTCCGCACTCGGCGAAATGCGTGCGTGACTGCAGGCAAAATATACCATGTTTGCTTTGAAATGCTCTCCTGACCACACCGTACGTCAGCGAACATTATAAACATATGTTTCTAGTAGATAGAGACTTGTAAGAAATATTCATACTTTATAGAGGAAAACATACAACTCGGCACACAATGGTTGGCATTTGAAGTGAAGTACGAGTATATCGTGCACCGGTCTACGAATATACTGTGGGCCGGCGGTCTGCATTTGAGCAAGTTTCCAGACAACTGGTGCTTGATGTGTTAAATAATTGAGGAAAAATGAAGATTTTGTTGAAAGCATCAAGACATTNGAAGCGATCAGATAAAAAAGTTAGATGAAGGTTTGCAACATTGTAAAAAGCAATACAGATTGTTTCTGAACNAAGCATCTAAGGACTTGACACAATGGTTAAGCTGGCNTGGGTGAACACATATATTTCTGGGTATGTAATATATAATTCAATAGGCTTTGTTGTTGTAGGCAATTCGTAAGCGCTTTATACTAGTCTGTGTGTATTTGCTCTACAATTGGCAAGGATATATTGACATGTAATAGGCACAAAATAAAATGTTTTTTATTGCAGGTCAGCACTGAGTGCATATGCCTCTGCGCTTGTTTGCTGCACAGTACAGCAATTTCACTTGTTTCTGGATATCATCATCATCCTTCATTTAGCAACACACCAAGGTATTTCACTTGGTCAGAAAATTGTACACATTCAGAAAAACATTATGGAGTAGATTGTTTGTACTTTTGTGGGGCAAGAAAGAACACCAATTGTTTTCTTACAATTAAAAGTGATTTCAGTAGCATAGTCACCACAAATATTCAGAAGACATAGGAGTCCACTAATGCTAGGGCTGAACACACATATATCATCAGCAACCCTTAGATGATTCACAATCATATTTCCCACAGTGCATCCCACTCTGGTTGAATCCAGCTGGATTGAGAGTTCATCCAGGAAAACAGCAAATAAGTATGGGCTCAGAACACCCCCTTGCCTTACCCCATTGGTTACAGTAAAGGGGATGAAAAGTTCCCCGTTATACATGCATGGTCTGTTGCCTGTAGAAACTCATCAACAGTCTTACTATGCACGTTGCACTTAATTGGTTTAGTGAAATGTCGGAAAAGCCTACGGTGCCAAAGGTGTTTACTTGAGGGTTGGGATTTGAGAAGATTTGGTAATGGGTTTCACATCACAACGCACCCCTGCTAATCTGCAGTCCTGCCTGATTTACTAACTCGGAGCTGCCAATACACTCAGTGAGGTCAAATCCTCTTTAATCAGAAATGAACATAGCAAGCCTATTTACAACATTGTCTCAAAACAACACATGGACTAAACCATTTTTTGTGGGTGTGAATGCTGAAAACAATTTGCTGTGGGTGTTGAGTGCTGACTTACATGTGCACCCCTTCTAATTCATATGAATTGGATAAGCTGTTGCTGCCATGTCTACAAGAGTGTCACTGTTGGAAGCTGCAGGTGGAGCTGTTTGCTCTTTGCAGATGGTATGATGTGGCAAGCATCTTCTGAATAGGGCCTTCAACATGCACTTGATCAATGGGCAGCTGCATGCAACCAAGCTGGAATTCAGCACTAAAATGACCAAGGTGTTATGTTTCTCCAAAAACCTAAGTCAGTGTGTGCTGCAAGTGGTAGCAAACTGCTGTGCAGGTTAAGAAACTCAAGTATTTTGGGGTGTTATTTGCCAGTGACAAAAGAGAAAATGAAGAGATCAACAGTTGGTATAATAAATGCAGTATTGCATAAAATTCATCACTCTGTGGTCAGAAAACTATAGCTTTAAGTTTTCAGTTTTTAACTCTGTCTCTGATTTGATCCTCCCAAAATATTTTTCAGTAAGTCCAGCATTATATCATATGCATAAAGCATTCCATTGTTGAAAAAAAAACACATAGCACACCTTTAAAGTAAGCTGAAACCACTAATCAATGTTGTCAAACAGGCAAAAGTCACGTGGAATATAAATTTACTCTATATGTTTTCATTAACACTTTGAGAGCTGGTGTACGCTATATTCGTACCTAGATTTCGGCCTAAAAACAGCAGTTTTCGGTTGCCTTACCAATGCCATAGCTCCTCTGCCGATTGCGTTAGAGAGCTGTTCATTGGCTCAAACGGATCGGCACCAGTCTTCTAGTCTGAACTCAAAAAAAAACTTTTTGGTTGGGTGGTGCAGATTTTTTGTGAGTGACATCATAAGTGAAGTAGTTTTGGGGTCATTTTGGCTCATGTTTCCTGGCCTAGGGTCCAATCGCTAGGTCAAAGTATTTCGCTAAAGTTTTCATTGGACACTAGGCTCGAGTCCGAGTCTTTTGAGCCTTTGATCGACTTTCTAGCGTTTCTGGTTCAAAAATTACGATCTAAATAAACAAATCAATTAATTATCTAATTAGCTAATTAGTCAAATATTTTTATGAGTTTAGATTATAACTTTTGAACCCAAAACCCCAGCAAGTGATCCAAAGCGTCAAAAAACATGGATTGTAGCCTAGTTTCTAATAAAAACTTCAGCGAAATACTACCATCTAACAGTTGGTGCCCAGGGTCACGTAAAGTGGGCCAAGGTGGCCTAGAAGTCCTCCACTTATGATGTCACTCACAAAAAATCCGAACCCCCAACCAAAAAATTTTTTTCGAGTGCAGACTAGAAGACTTGCTGCGTCTTTTGACACTTGGACCAGGTCCGTAACCCGTACAGGAGCAGAGAAATTCCCACGCAAAGCCAAGTGGATATATCGTAGGCCGGCTCTCAAAGTGTTAATTGGGTTGCAGTAAAGGAGAACACAATCTTCAGATTGTCATTCAATAAAAAATGCAGGTTCAGCAAAGTCAAAGGTAAATTGCTGAATGGTATATCTAAACACTTCTGTTACCATGTCACATGGATCTACAAAATAATAAGGGTCACCAAATTTATTATGCCACTTAGTAAAATACTGGACAAAAAGTTTTGTTCTCGGGATCAGCTGCAATTTTTTCTATTGCAAGTGCATAGATGTACATGTGTGGACTTTGAATAGAAGCAATGGCATGCTGAAGATAACATTGAAAAGTTATTTTACTTTTCGCCATTAAATTTTGTTTTGCAAACATGCAGAGTTCAATGATAGCTTTCTGATTTACAATTCAACCTTTCATTCTAAAATGAAGGGGGTCTAGTGAAGAAAACCACCTTCCAAACTTCCTGAAAAGTGATGTCACTGTGCCGTCAATGGGTAGGTGATGTCACATGTCAATTTTCGTGATGATAGCATCACAGCAAAAGGAGATAATGACATCACAATATCGACGGGCACGACCATTCTACAAAACTCCAGCTAACCTCTAGTACACCTTACACGCCGTCCCGCACTTACATTCAGTTGTTTTTATTCAGTGCAACCCAACCATTTAAGATGCAGAGAAACACGGAACGACAGTATAACTGCTAAAAGGAGTTAGTTTCACGATGTTTGTGTTGAAAACAGACCTGCACTGCGAAGAATGGTTCACTCTTTCCACACAATGCAGCACCTGAAAACAAAACATCTGTACACTCAAACAATGGCCAAGAAGTAAGGCATCTTATAGGCCTAATCCATCCGTGTGCTACGGGCTTGACATTGAAATTTGATAAAAACTCCACTGATGTATATTGTTTCATGTTTCAGTTTGGGGGGCTTGGTGCTTTGTTCAGGGGTGCTGATCCCACCAATGCCACACCGTGGCGACAGGACTGTCGGCATGATCTTTGTTTTTGTGAGCAACAAATATGCATGTTGCGCCATGGGGGTGTACTCCCCTAGCCTTGCAATCGCATGCTTTAGTGCAGTTCAGGTCATGTTTGCCATTGCGAGTTATGAATAAATCACACTGAGCTGTGACGAGCATGCCTCAGTAGGGTTGGCTTTGTTTCCAATGCACTTCAAAGCGTAAAATTTGCTAATGTAAGCAATAAATACAGACTGCTTTATTGGATTCATACTTCACTATCCTGCCTTAGCATCGAATGGATTTCAATGCCTTTCAGACTGTCTTTACTATTGTGGTTTGCCTACTCAATGAAACACACAGCGTTTAGAGCAGTGGTTTTCAACGTGGGCTCGCAACCCTGTGGGGGTTGTTTGCTATTTTTCCAGGAGTTGTGAGAGCTTCTAATGAAATATTAATAATAATTTCCATATTTTATAGGCTATTTTGCATATGGAACCACTTTTCGTCGCAGCCAAAATAATAGGATTACCTGGCAAAAATGATAGGCAACGTTCATATTCAAAATTGTTAGATTGTGACCATAGCAGTACTGTTGCATTGGCAACGCGCGAATAACTTTGTGACGTAAGAATGTGTTTTGTTTGTAAATTAGATATCTGAATGTGGTAGCTAACTTGGGAGTTATTCTAGTTTTTCAAGAGTTGTGCTTTGGAGTGATTTGAATACAGCACGGGTCTCTGTTACTGATGCTGCCATGTGCATGAATTTAATAAATGAGTCTTTATTCAACATAGCAGTGATGGCGTACGTTGTTTTTTAGTCATTGTGATTTTCTACAGTGCAAACACAGCTGCATTCCATTTGCCTTTGTCTGACTGGAAGTTTTCAGAAGGGGCTCGTTAGGTTAAATTGGGTTGCAAATGTGTCGCTGCATGACAAAGTTTGACACCCCTGGTTTAGAGGGATGCGTTTTATTAGTGCGACCATTGCAAGGTATGCAATNCATGCCCCCGACATAGTCTGTTTGCTCTAGTTAGTTGTAAACGCAGCACACGGATGGATTAGGCCTATAAGATGACTCGGGACTGCAAGTGCAGACTGCACACTGACTGCAAGTGCAGGACGGCATGTAAGGTGTGTTAGAGGTTAGCTGGAGTTTTGTAGAATNGTCATGCCCGTCNATTTTGTGATGTCATTATCTCCTTTTGTNGTGATGCTATCGTCACGAAAATTGACATGTGACGTCATCACGTACCNANGACATCACTGTAACGTCACTTTTCAGAAAGTTTGGAAGGTGGTTTTCTTCACTAGACCCAAAAAAGGTACATAGTGTTAATGTTCTACAGTATTATCCTGTGATACCAAATTTCACTTAACTTAAAAAACGTACTAAAAATTAAACAATTCATGCCTAAAAGGTAAATAATTGTCTCCATGGGTTCAAGATCAATCAAATGAATACAACAGCCAACATGGTAGGCACAACTACAGTTCTGTACTGACACATACCTCTCCATCAGCTTCTTTTCGGGCAACAACACGGAATGTGTTCATAGCTTTATGGTGGTACACACAAGCACCAGACAAACCAGATGTCATCCCTGCAGTTTTCCACTTCCTTTCATTATCATCATATATCATCACAGAAGCTTTGCATAGCTTGCACACTGGTTGTTCACTGAAAATAAGGGGATCACAAGTATGACATATTGTTAAGCACCAAGAAATAAACTCTGGCAGAAAATCATACTCTTCTCTTTCTGATTTGCAATCATGTTCACTCAATGAATACATACACGTTTTGTTATGTGCATGTTATAAAAAAAACTTTGACATAGCCTTTGTATAGAATACCCCATTGCTGCATATTAAGAAAATGCCTCATATGACAATTAACAAATGCAAATAAAGATGGTCAGTTTGGTTTTAAAAGCTGCACTACAAAGAGTACATGCCTTACACATCTATCTTTGAGTTGTAACTGCAACCTTTGCATACTAGTGGAAATTATCACAATGCGGGAACACGGCCAGAATAGTAAAGTCATTGATGTGTTTAAGAAGACACCACACCACCAATTCCTAGTAAGCATTATTACATCATCAGTGGGTGGTTCTTGCCTGTAGTTATTGCATGTTAGTCATGAGGTTATTGTAACTGTGTGTGCTGAGTGATTGTTTGGTGTAGCTGAGTAGTTATATTCAGTAAATCACGTTGCAATCTCTAAAAACAAAAGGAAGTTATCCAGAATGGACACTGGACAAGCACATATATTTTTACCAGCTCAAATGTAAAAATACTGTGCCTTGTTTATCCAAAGGCAGTTTCGCTTTGACAGAGTATAATCTAATATAAGATGTCATTTTCAAGCAAATTGCCAAGTCTCGCTGAATTAGATGTGAATGAAAGTATAAAAACAAAGTGTAATGAAGCCTTTACTCTGAACATACTTCTGATGTGTTTATGAATTGGTGGTTACTGTTCTGCTTTTTTGTCACAGCTTAGGTCAATGCCGGAATCAAAAGATGCATGATGTTTGGTTATAGATTGGGTCCCAATACAGGCAATCCTTTTTTGGCAAATCAGGCAAAGATCCTTCTCGTTTTGTTGAATAACTAAATACTTCACAAACCATTCATCATTGAACATATGTCCTTCCTCATTAATTGCGTTTTCTACTCATGATAACATTATCTACACTTAAGACTGGATTACAGTTAAAAAGATAATTTTTATTAACTGCGTACAGGTCAAAATTAAAACATGCATCCAATGAATATTGTGTATTGAAACAACTAGGAAATTATCTATGACTCAAGCTAAGATCTAATCTAACTGTCTATATTTAGCATGAACAACTCTATCAACTACAATTCCACATAGCTACTAGCCTCAATTTCACACAACTGTTAGCTCTCCATTACAAAATTGCAATTCTTAAATTACAAACAACGTTGAGTTCAACAATGATCAATTGCATTAAAATTTCACTTGTCTTTGCTGTGATTATTGACTTTTCTCATTTATTTCGAAGGCCTTTACATGTTTTTTTTGACCTCATCTAAATCTGGTACAACCCCCTCCTGCTTTGGATGCAATGCTATGTAATTGGTTTAATACATATTTTCAAAATTATAGCATAGGGGCCACATAACACGAAATAATGGATTGCAGACTGCACATTTCTGATTTAGATGACTTTGTCTAGTAAAGTATAGGCAGTGATTTTGTGTGGGGTCTTTCCACAATAAAGAGCACATTAATAACAGTTACAACTAGGTTCTTACAATACAACAAAAAAATACATCAGCATGATTTCCGTAACTATTGCAGATGGTCATATAGAACATAAAACTACCATGAGGATACTGCACAGAACAATTTTACAAAAGTCCCTCCATTTCTTACCTCATTTTCAAAATTGTGCTTCTTTCAAAAAACAAAATCTGGTTCAATCAGATTAAACACGTTATGATTGAAGGATAAACAAAGAATAGTGAAGAATCATTAGTTTTCTTAACCAGAAGATAGTTATACAATTCTGCCAAGAAAATAAACTTTCACATTTAACTGTTTACTTGTGAGTTCTCTACGCAACCATGCCATGATAAACAAAAACCACTGCAAGATATCACATTAGCAAACAAACCACATCAAACTTCCACTTTTATTTGGTAATTGGTTCCAAAACTTTTACCAGCTGGCGCAAAGTGACTTTCAATACTTCTATAACAACAAAATTTATAAAGGTACTCGGTACTTATAAAGGTATAAAGGAACAAGATGTCAAGCATACCTAGCAACAAACAAATCCATCAATTTGTGATGCCATTTACAAGGGAAAACAATCTTCCTTTGCAAAGGTTTTTACAATATGTTATTCATAAAAAAGAACTAAATTTTTGATCTATTCTAACCAATAAAGCCAATACATACCACTCTCTTAATCTAATCCGCACAATCACCTTTTATGAGAACTGTATCCACAGTCAATGGCCACAAGAGTACCTAAATTTACTTATTAATAACAGCATAAACCACCTTTATGTAGCATTCCATCAGCTGTGCACATGCACTTATATAAAATTACAGTGTGCACACAGGTTTGAGCACATTGTGCAGACAGGTATATTTGTTATGAAAAAAACATATTTTGCTCTCAACAACTAGAACCTCTGTCAATTCTTCACCATTTCCTAGGACTAAGTTTCACATACATTTCAGTATAAAACCACCCTAACAAATGAAAAGCGAGCAATTCATTGTGTCATTTGTACATCACAGGCACACAGACAATAGAGTACAATAATACAACTAATAATGCCTATCTTGGCAATGATGGCAGCACTGAAACATTAATGCCATGCTCAACATTTTTGTGAAGTACAGGGTGACACAAAAAAAAACGATCATCACCAAAAATCGAATAACTTCCGAAATTGTATTTAAATTGACACAAAACTTCAGCTACATTATGTTAAGCCTGCATAGCAGACATCTCCAAAGTTTCAAGTCTGTGCTACAAAAACTCTTTGTTTCACTGGCGCTCAAAAAATGTGCTCCAAATGAGCTCCCTGGCGCTGCAGGCACATTTGGATCCAGCGGGCAAAGT
>JGI24159J19872_10012372_pt1 | contig 11128 bp, 9 predicted proteins | sample Ectturendosymbi4_FD_19872 | JGI IMG/M metagenome (IMG submission 19872)
CCAAAACCTAAACCCAAAACCTAAACCCAAAACCTAAACCCAAAACCTAAACCCAAAACCTAAACCCAAAACCTAAACCCAAAACCTAAACCCAAGAGCTCAACCCAAAACTTAAACCCAAATTTTAAACCTAATCCCTTAACCTGAACCTAATGGATGAACCTCAAACCTATTCCCGAATAGTGTTGAACAAATCGGAGATTTTGGCAATCCTAATCCAGTCCAAAATTTTCATTGAGTACTCCGTTCCGATCCTAATCCTGTAGACCGGTCCAAATATTTGATCCAATCCGGTTTATATCAGAAAAAATCTCTGATTAAGTGATTAAGCATTATACTGCAGTGATCAATGCAATTTAGATATCCATATCTCATCCGGTTGATTTGTTTTTCGAAATCCAGTCCCCTCCGGGTCCGGTTCTAAATTGCAGAATCTGGTTGGATCGCGATCCGGGAAACCGTATCATGTTCAACACNGATCTCGAAACCTAATCCATAAACCTTAACCCTAAAGGTAAATTCTAAACCAGGGGTGCCTAATGTGCAGCCCGCGGGACGAATATGATCCGTGCGAAGAATTTATGCGGCCCCCGACTGGGCTCATAATTTACTTGTTATATTGTTTATGATGAAGAAAACTTAGCACATATTTCGCAGATTTTTGAATTTTTGTGGTGCAACTAACCCAAAGGTAGCGGGTTTCCAAACCTCTTTGCCGTACATCCGGGCCTTTTTTTAACGTACAAGACCAACAAGTCAAAATTCACAGTTCCAATAACTTACCGCTAACGTCGAAAAATGTAGCTTTAGTTGATATTTCATAACGCGTGAATAGTGCAAAGACCCCTACGTGTTTGGCTTGTATAGTTTGTAATAATCATTTATTATTTTATAAGGCAATGTGAATTTCACGTACCGGTATGGCCAGTAGGCGACGCCATTTATATTGTTAAATTTGGTGGTAGTGCTTTTGCGGCATTTCTGCTTCAAACAAAGTCAGACTAACATTAGTGGAATGCAGGCTATGCAGTTAGCAGTTTATGTGTTTCCAAACGTTTTGGGGAACTAAATGAGCACGAAAAGGCGTATTCAAGATGAGGGCCGCGCATATAAGACACATGAACTAAGAGTTTCGTTGTGTTGATATAACCAAAGAAATTTTTGTGATTGTTTACCCTACATTATACAGTACAATCTTCAACCTTAGCCGAAATTTACGGACAAAAGTTACGATGTACTGCGGCCCGCCAAGACATACGAATAGCGAAATGCGGCCCATGCCTAGAAAACTTTGGGCACCCCTGCTCTAAACCGAAACTTAAACATACACTCTCAACCAGAGGTGAACGGCAGAGGTGTACGGAGTCTGAAATTTTTGACTTCGACTCCGCTCCTGCTTCGGCTGAATATACTCCGACTCCGCTCCCACTCCGAAAAATTTTAGAATTTTGGACTCTGACTCCTGCTTAAACTCCAAACTGAATTATCTAAACTTTTGGCAGTGTCTAAAAGACCGTATCCGGTTTTCGCATTAAAAAGACTAAAAAAACGTATCAAACGAAACTGTTGATCACTGCAGTACATGTCAGTTGCTTTTCAGATAAAGGTGGCCATAAATTTTTACCCTAACCTACCCTAAACCCTAACTCGTTACCTTAACCGCAAACCCTAACCATTAACACTAAACGTTAATGAACCGTAACCGTTGACACTAACACTGAGCCATAACCCTGTCACGATAATACCATCAGCGAAATCAAGTTTTCACTAGGCTTCATTAAACTAAGAAACATTGGCTGCGTAGAGACATCTGCAACGTAAGACAGTAAGGACAGCAGCCGCCTAGTTGGTAATTCCACACGGTCTGACACTAGACATGTTCGACACAAAATGAGCAAACAACGCAATGCAATTCGATGAGGCGAGCAATCAACGAACCGATCAAGCAACAATTGATGAAGGCGGCCGCGAGCAGCAACAAAACGCTACACTCTCCCCTCCTTCAAAATTATGTGGACCAGTCACCAAACCGATCAGAGGGAGTTCTTGACCGCGTAGACATGTTCGACACGAAATGAGCAAACAAGGCAATGCAATTCGATGAGGCGAGCAATCAACGAACCANTCAAGCAACAANTGATGAAAGCGGCCGCGAGCAGCAACAAAACNCCNCACTCTCCCCTCCTTCAAAATTATGTGGACCAGTCACCAAACCGATCAGGGGGGGTTCTTCACCGCGTAGACCGACGGAGGGGTTGCACATCTTCATGCGGCGGAAGCGGGGACGAGTCCGTGCTCGGTGACGGAGAATGCAAGTCAGGCGATCGTGGAAACGTCTCATCGGCAGTTGAGGATGTATCATGACATGCGGGCGAGAAATTCTCAACACTGTTTTGAGGTGGGTGATTCGAGGCAACGTCGGAAGTTATCTCGTCGGTATTGACTGGGCACCTGGGGTTAGGTGCTAAATCTGAAGTTGACACGTTTGTTTCCTGTCCATCGCGTAAATGTATTACAGAATACGTCTGTTTTCTCTCCACAAGGTCAACAGGGTCACACAAGGGATCGCCTTTGTTGCGAACGTGGCGGTGCAAAAGTACAGGTCTACGGTGCAGTAGCCATGAAGGGAGTGCGGAACCAGTCATGGCTTTGCGGGGAAACCGTAAGAAGCGTTCATGAGGAGTTTCATTTGTGGAAAGGCAAACAAGGGATCGGACAGCATGAAAGGCCTCCGGTAACACAGCTTTCTAATCGCCCCAGTTCTAATAGCGAACAAAGTATCTTGGTATTTTTTATTTTTCCACGGTTACGCTGGTTGAACATGAATGAAACAGCCTCTTGATCAGTGACGATGGTAAAAAAACGTCCCTTAATGCAATGTTGCCATGCTTCAATCACAACAGTCGCTTCCTTTTCGATGGCAGGATATCGTTTCTCGCAATGGCTGAGGGTGCGAGACATAAACGCTACAGGTCGACCACCTTGAGACAGAACAGCAGCTAAGGCGTTATCAGAAGTGTCTTTTTCAATTTCGAAGGGAACACCTTCTCGAATAGAGCCTAGGCTAGCTCTACCCAAATCGTTTTTTAATTCTTTGAAAGCACGCTCAGCCTCGGGACCAATAGGGAAGTTCGACGCTTGTAGCAAGGGTTTCGCCATTTCGGAAAAGTTCGGAATCCACTTGGCATAGTAAGCGAACATGCCGCAAACTTGAGCTCTTTTGAAGAACTTGGAATAGGAAGGTCGAACAGAGCTTGGAGTCGGTCAGGATCAGGTTTTAAATTTTGGTACGAAATGAGATACCCGAGCATCCTGAGCGAAGTCACGCAAATTTTCGACTCGTCCTCATTTAAAGTAAGGTTGCAGTCAGCTGCAGCATCAAGTAAGCGTTTGAGATTTGCATCATGCTCTTCTTTCTTTTCACCAGTGACGGTCAAGCAGGCGCGCAGCCAGGGGAGGCAATGGGGGCAATTGCCCCCCCCCAATTACGAAAGTAGCACTTACAATTTTCGGGTTAATCAAGCTTTTGATGTGTAAGCTAAGGAATGGCGTCAGTGCAAATCAACGAAACTGCTTAAAAAACTATTCTACTTCAACTTTTTGTCGAACCTGGTCAGAGCAGTATGGTTTGCCAATTGCCCAATCAAACATTGTGTATAGAGCAAATGCTGGAGAATTCATGCCATGGCTGACTTCTACCTGAGGTTTAAGCTCCGTGTGGAAGTTGGTGATAATGAAATACAAACTTGTACTGTATATACGCGCTTGTAATCACTAAACGAAAGTAAAACAAGGAGTCAAGCTTTTCGCAGCTGTTTCTGGCGCACCAGCTTGCTGTATCCCACCTAATGGTGATGTAAACTTCATTTCACGATCATCGCAAAAATTCGTTTCTGATAACTCTGCCATACGACACCACTATATTTTGCCCTTGACTGCAGCATCAGCCGTAGCTTTAAATGAACATCGTAGATTTTTGTTTTTGTGCAATTTTGCAACTAAATGCGTGAATATGGTGGTGATATACAGTTTGTATGCCTTGAAGCTCAAGCCTTGGCTAAGAAAGTTTTAAAGTCATTTTTGTAACGCAATTAGGTCATAGACCAGGGGTCGGAAACCTTTTTGGCTAAGGGAGTCATGAAACCTACATATTTTTAATTGTGTTTCCGTGAGAACCATATAATATTTTTCAACACTTAATGCAACTAACTTACTAACTAACGTGTGCATTTTTAAGCAAAATCAACAATTTTAAACACTGGTAAATGTCATAATTTTCTATTTAATAACATGCTTCTTACTGTTAATACGACTTCTGGTGCTGCATGGTGTTGCTGATGGCTTTGTAGTCTGGTGGATGGAAAATTACAGAAAAAGTTTCATTCTGAACAATCGTGAAGAAAATATCAAGCGAGCCAGATGCCGTCATCAAAAGAGCCACATCTGGCTCGCGAGCCATAGGTTCCCGACCCTGCCCTAGACACTGTTTAGTAACAACAGCATTTATTCTACAGTAGATATTTAGTTGCGATGGCATGTAGACCTACTGTGACGGTTCAATCACAAATATGTGGAAAACCTTAACAGTTTCATCAATGAGCTCCCGTTATCTTGCCGGCGAGTAAAAAAACTTTTATTCAAGTAATCAGAATCTGACCTGTACGCAGTCCGAAAATATTCCAACATTCACCCGATGTTAATTGCCACCTTTTAATACAGTAAATTTGAAAGCAGCGTTCAGCTGCGACACGAAGAGTCAGCAGCAAAATCTAGCGAAAGTAGGAAGCTGCTTTTTANTTTGTAAGTGTTGAGGCCATTGGCACTGCCATTACTTGCGATCTGTTTTCTCGATAAATCACATTTGACCAAAATGAAACCAAGTTGAATTTTTCCCCAGGTGATTGGGCTTTGTTATTTAAACACAAATGGATTTAAAGGAAGATTTCAACCGCTTGGTTTCCAAACTTTTTTGAGCACGCCCCAAATCTGAGTTTGGTGAACACCTCGTGACCGGAGCCTCAAATAAAGTTATGAAAAAATATTGACTGTGTGGATGATTTTTGGCATCAAGTTGCTAGGTTCGTTTTTAATGGCAGCAGTCTACTCTTTTCTTAAGTACTACGCGACAGACAGACAAGCAGTGGCAACGTTGAAAATCTACAACTTTGGCTTGGATCGTCTCTACGCGACCCATTTTTTGACTCTTCTCCACCCTTCTTTGGGTTTTGATCCATACTTTAGGAACCACTGGGCTATATCAACTTACCAATCGTTGTGTTAAGCTGCAGCAACAAGTAGCCCCATTTCTTAACTTCTTGCGGAGCCACGGNAGCAATGGATTGTGGCTCCGTTTTCGCAAAAACGCAACCGTTTCCACACTGCGTGGACTGAGTAGGTCAAACATATGCGGGTTTGATTTGAGGGCATGTATAACATTCCCAAATTGAAAATATTGTCTTCATAATAATTGTGAATTTTATTGTTAACTCTGATAAGCTAGATAGATAAATACTCAATCGTTTATGTGAAGCAGGCTTAGTGCAAGTAGCGTCCAAAAATGCTACCGCAGTCGCATTTCATAGCGTTCGATGACATAAAATCCAAAAATTTTTCAAATGCGTTGAGAGACTCCAGCGTTTACATTATGTTACATACGTCAACCAGTCTCTCAAGAATTAGGCATGATCCACGTCTTAGTCTACATGCGCACAAGGTTTGATCTACTTCGGGAGTCGGTGTCTTAGAGCAATGTCGCTGCTCGGCTTCGATTAAACGTGTGTTGGTGTACATCAGAAGTGTGTAAATATAAAAAACGCAATCACAATGACGGCAACGATGACTCCTTTTTAAAAACAATGGGCATTATATATTTAAATGTTGAGACTGGGTTCTTGTTTGCCCCCCCTATCAAAATTTGTGGCTACGCGCCTGCGGTCAAGTCGTCAAGATATGCATAGACTTTACTGAGTTGATATTGTCTGATAAAGCAGTCAATAGCCCGTTGAAAGGCGGAGACACCGTTAGTGAAGGAAAATGGTAGACGTTCATATTGGTAGAGTTCGCCCCTCGCTTCAAAAGCCGTATAAAACTTTTCTTCCAACAGAGGAACCTGATGGTAGGCGGAACGTAAATCAAGCGAACTGTAGTACTTATCTTACGCTACTTTGTTCACTATCTTTCAATGGATATGCGTCCAACAAAGTGAATGATTTATAGTCGTTGAATAATCAATGACTAACCTTTTTTTCGGACCTAGGTGCACAACGAGAACCTGTGCTCTCCATGGTGATCCAGTGGGCTCAATTATATCAGCCGCCAGCAGGCGTTGTATTTCGGAATTGATGAACTTGGCATCTTCAGTGGTGTATCGACTTGAGCGGGAGGCGATCGGAGTACATTCAGCAAGGAGGAACTCGAACAGGCGAGGTGAGCCTAGCCTAGCTGCGGCTACAGATAGTTGTAGGGTTTTCAAAGGCGGTATCGTCAGAGCTTCTTCGGGGCCATTCATCACGAAAGTTACAGACAAATGCAGTTTGAGAAACTCCTGGCCGACAATCACATCGGAGCACAGATTCTTGATAACACTGAAAGTCGTGGTTGGATAAGTTCGATTGCTAAAGGAAAGTTTAGCTGCAACAGCGCCGCAGGTGGGAATCGATACGTCGGAAGAAGCCATGCCCATTGAATTGGGCGATCCGTTGACAGGTAAGCGCAATTTCTTGCAGATTTTTAAGTCGACAAAATTTTCGGAAGCGCCAGAGTCCACCAAAACATGAAGCGGTAAATCATCTAATAGGCCGTCAACCACGGCGGGTTTAAGACTTGAAGGAGCGCTAGCAAGATACAGTTTTTCTATTGATGAGGCAGAAGCGGCAGCTTTACAGAAAGTAGATTGAGACTCTGTTCGCGTTTTCGATTGATACGCGCGTGCGAAATGCCCTGGTTTGCCGCAAGTGAAACAGGTTGCATCACGAGCAGGGCAAGAGTATCACGGGTGAAATCGTCCGCCACAAAAAAACACCCTTTACCTGACGTCTTGATCATTTCTTTATTCACCTGTCTCTGTGCGACAGCGCTAGAAGGACATGTTAAAGGCGGATAACAGTTCCGGTCGTTATCAGATCGACAGGCGGACGATACGATAGGTCGCTCAGTCGCTCACCATGGAATGCGCGTTGTCGGTCGTCGAAGGCGGCCGAGTTGATGACTGTCCCATAAACAAAGCTTGGCGTTGAGCTCTGTCCAGGCTCTCAGCTAATTCAAAAGCTTGCACCAAANTTATCTCCGATTTCTCGAGAAGTCTCTGCCTTATCAATGAAATATGATNTTTCAATGAAATATGTCCAAACTAAGTTTGAAAAAATAGTCTGCGGTTGATGTTTGTGTGGAATCACCCACAGTGTGTATGGCTGTGCCAGTGGGGTCAATCCTAGGGTTTGCCCCCCAGATGTGGTCTTTTCAATGCTTTTCTAGGTTCTTCTTCTGAAAATCTGGAATTTTAAAGATTTAACTGCATAACAGTGATTTAAGATAAGGTATAATTGATTAGACTTCTTAATTCTAGTATAATCTTCCTTTATCTGCCTACAGACTATTTATGACACTCCGAAAGTAATATTTCTGCGGTCAGAAATCCCGAGCGGCGTATGCGCAAAGCTTCGCACTGTGGCAGCAAGGAGTTCACATGCCATGATCACTCTATTATTACTTGTTTGCACCACATATAATATGTATGGTGTTGTTCTTCATGCACATCCCGTTCGTGGTGAATCACACAATCAATGCAACACCACCGGAGAGGTTGCAATAACATCCCCTCCTTTTTACAACGAACCACACCGATCGCACNTTCTTTGTGTGAAGGCTGAACTCGGCACGACCTTCGCATCCTGGTCACAGCACCATTTTGTTGCGATNGGAAATCCCGAGCGGCATATGCGCAAAGCTTCGCACTGTGGCAGCAAGGAACAATGGAGTTCACATGCCATGATCACTCTATTATTGCTTGTTNGCGCCACATATATGTATGGTNTTGTTCTTCACGCATATCCCGTTTGTGGTGAATCACACAATCANCGCAACACCACCGGAGAGGTTGCAACAATATATAGTACAATAATTGAGTGTTAATGAAACTGAGCCNTTATTTTGTGAACAATAAAATAAATTTTAAGATTATTNACAGTCTGCTGTTCAAAAGTTTTTAAATGCATAATGTATTTGCATATATGGTCTGGTGAGGATCCTACTGAGTTGGTAAGGTGACCAAACCATGCAAGTGAAGTGGATTTTTCCACTGTAGCCATGGGATTAGGTAATGGGTTCTTTAGTCCATACCTATTTGCTCTATGCTTTAACTACCAGTTCACTTGAGCTTAGCCAAATAAATAATGCACTGTAGGAAAAAATGATTGTGAACCGTTGATTGTTGGCTGGTGATAAAAAATGTTTAACTCCATTGTAAATGTTTTTAAATCTTGACATAAACTGTATCTATGCTGTTAAAATGAGGAACTGTTTTTCATGTTTTTAACTGTAAAAACATGCTAATTTGAATTGTTAATAAGTTGTTTGGTAAGTAGATTAAATCACTTGGTTGGTGTGTTTTACGCCTCATTGAAGGATGGCTATGGCATTCACAGACAAATAAAATAGTTTATATACTGCAAACAAAACATGGGATGTCTTTGCTCAGTGTTCATCACCAGCTAAAAATACTTATTTCCTACCAGTTGCATGTCAGCATATGGCTGCTTACTTTTGAATTATTCTGTTTGAATAAGACTAAGAGCTGATGATGCCTACATCGTAGGCGAAATATATACTCTGTAAGATCTTTAAGTGTATGATTCTTTGCTGAGAAAGGATTTCTTTCCCTAGACAGTGAACTTTTGAAAATGTATACTCAGTCTTGTATTAAATGACTGTACGACTTCTTACTACGCCTAATCATCTAATGAAAATGTCTGTGTCTGTAAGCATCAGGTTGCCCAACATTTGATGCTTCAATTCTGAACAACCCATTTGGACATATTTAGCAGTGTGCACTTTACCTTATGCTTTTATCCTTTCATTTCAAGTATACAGTGTTGTTTGCAAGTCTTGATTTTTTACCTAATGCGTATTATGTATGTATAATGGCGAGAGATTGCTATGTTGCTTCAGTGACTTTTCAGTGTTTGTTCTCTTCCAGTAAACTGCTTGCTAGTATGTGCTAGCACTTATGTGCTGTATGGAGGGAAGATGTGATTCAAATATCTTTTGCAATTCTATCACTAACCTATGTCATAGTCTATGAGTCCAGGATCAAAAGATAAAGTGAAAATGATTTTTCCAAGTTCTGATGTTTTAAGTATCTCTAATCAACTGAAACATCTTATTCATTTTTGCTTGTGTTGGTAAACAGTATATTTGAGTTAGCAACTATGTCCAACATAAACGAAAAGAAACTAGAGGAGCTTGCTGTTCAAGAACTACTTTTTGAAGCAAAGCGTGGGAAGGAACGAGCTGCAACAATGGGTCCTAGTGGTTGGTAAGTAGTTAATCTGAGATTTTTGTCAATCTCAGCAACACTCTGAAAACATGTAAGTTGTTCCCCAGTATGTATATATATAGGGTGCATCAGGAGCCCTCAACTTTTTTCAAACAGCTTCTACCTAGTGTGATAGTGTTGCATTTTGGTAAAAAATGAGTTTAGGGGTCCATTGGGACCCCTAAAGTTTGATCCAGGGGACAAAACTTGCAAATAATGAAATTTTAGCAGCACTTAGTAACTACTTGCAGTAGGAACATGATTTTGGTGTCTAACCCTACTAAAATACATACCAGCTATCCATTAAAGCTATCAGAAAGACCGAAAAGGTTAACCAATTTCCATTTGCAGTGATTTTTACTAAAATAAATCAAAAATATGCATTTTTCACAAGAATGTTCAGAAGTTTGTCATGTATTCTTCTTCTTGGACAAGTCTTAAGCCCTGGTGGTTTTGCCAGTGATGTGTTCGAATCATATTTGTCGAGTCACAAGCCCTTCAAGTCGGTAGTGCCCATTGTTGTTTCAGCACGTTTGTTGTCAGGTTACTTAGATCAAAGTATATGTTTGGTGAAAGCAGTTTTTTAGCTTTCATTTTAGTTTTCTTCTTCACTCTCAGTCAATTCACACAACTCTAGCCTAACCCTGCTGCAACAAATATAGCCTATCTCCTTCTATGGCACATACCCCAACAAAAGACTCAAAGTAAAAGTATGAGGCGACTGCCACGATCGTGATATGTAAATACTTCATTAAACCACGATGTATTGTACAATGTGTTGTGTGCTGCTGGCCCCTCAGTGAAAAGCTGAGACTCAGCTCTAACTCAGTGTTAGGTGGAACACTTAATACAGAAAATCTAGCATAACACCTGCCACGAGGCACAGTCAAAACAGAAAATTGACTCCAGTCATGTTATCACTGGCTACTGCTACTACCATTTTTGGTGAAATAAGCAAATATGTGTGAAATTTCGTGAGAAATAGATCAGCGTGCAAAATTGTAGCAATAAGACAAGCAGTGTATGACCTCCAGTGCCCATGCTCAGGAAAGGTAATATAAAAAATTGATATAATCATCAACATGATACATGATACAATTGTCATTATTGCATTTCTTCTGTGCCACAGTACACAGCAAGAAGACACAAAAGTTCTAAATGTCTTGTGCGTTCACAGCACAAAAAGTTCTAAATTCTCTGTCTCTTATGATGCAAGCTTGGATGTCTTCTTGTTTCGTTCCACCACTTGTACGAAATTCCGTTGTAAGAATGTTGTAACGGACTTTTCACAGCAGATGATTATCTTCAACTTGTTGAGCTTTGTCTTATCTTGAATAGGAAAACATTCCTTTCAAGAGACCAGGAGAAGTCCAGAAAGCAAGATAGACACATAAGATGTTTTATGCAAGTAAAATAGTTTTGCTTGAAGCAAGGGTCCTATAAATACACCCAGGCACCATCACAACAAGAATGCAGCTGCTACAACTAAAGATCTATTTTGCTTGTCACTCTAATTTACTGTGTGATGGTTTACCAGTAGTTGTACTGTTGACAGGCTTACAATGATTTGCGACTTTGCAAAGATCTTCTGTTGTA
>JGI24159J19872_10012376_pt1 | contig 11126 bp, 9 predicted proteins | sample Ectturendosymbi4_FD_19872 | JGI IMG/M metagenome (IMG submission 19872)
TAAGAGATATATAAGCTGCTCTGTGACCCAAGGATCTTCGTACCCCTTGATGTTCAATCTCGTACCCCTTGGGGGTGCGAGTACCCCCGGTTGGGAACCCCTGCCCTAGACTGAGTGAAATAAAAAGTTCATTTTTACTTTTTCAGATATCTGACCGTTTTTATTTTCAATTATATAGATGTTAAACTACATAATCTCACCTGTTCTGGCCGCAGGTACGTCTTGAAGAATCTGAAACACGGAGTCGCGTACATCGTCAAGATTTACGGTTTCAACGAGGGGGCCGTCATGGGCCGCCCTTCCATCGTCGCCATCCCCGCTTCCTCCTCAGGAACCTACAACCTTAACCGGATTGACGTCAGTACGTTCCCATGGCAACTGCGAGTGGCCACCCTTGACGCGAACACCCTGAACCTTAACTGGAACGAACCTTCGTTCACTGTCCGAGGTAATTAAAGGATTTTATTGGATTGCTTGATTTATATTGCTATGCAATAAACGCGAAGTGCTGTGTTGAAAATATAATTTTCGCCCAATCAGGGTTTTTTCATATTTTCAGCTATGTTTGCAGATGTGTGATATGTAATGCATCAAGGAACAAATGTAGATAAAAACTAATAACATTAGAGACCTGAAAGGATACGTTTGTTGCAAAACATGACTTTACTCCGCAAATACTGATTTTGTGACACGAGTCATGACTTATTTTTGGAGAAGATTGTGAGTTAAGTCTGTCGAGTCATTTATAATAGAAACAAATGCGAGTGATTTCGAACTTATGAAAATCGCCCATAAACGTTTGATTGATCAGTCAAACAAAGTTCTTCACTGGTGCTTGTAACCATCCTTAATCTTCATGCGCTCTTTATCAGATGAATCGCTTTTAATATTTTCTAAAAAAAGATGAACATCTTTTTTGCATGAGCAGAACCATTAGATAGCATTGTGCGCTTTTGCCCTGCAACAAAACAAACACCAAAGACACTGATGCTCGGAGTTTGGATGAGCCTAGTTCACCTGAGTTACTCGCGAATAGCTTTCCATGTCTGAAATCTCTGATTCTATGAAACAAGTTGGGAATCAACTTTAATTTTCAAACCCATGTCCAATTCGGTTCCACGAAACAGGATCAGCATGTTTGTATTCAAATCTAATCCAAATCCACGAAACAAAACATCCAAATCAGCATACATCTGTATCAAGTATACAGCCCAGAGTGGCAGCGCCCAGCTTTATTTGCTGTAAGTCGTTTAATTCATGAAATGCACTCACCAGCAGCCCATAATTGCTCCCTTTTTTGTCGGTTGGTTTGGTGAAGTTTTCGGCCTGCCGCAAATTGGACCCAATCAGGGGCCGTTGAGGCGAACGCTTTTGTCAAAAGCAGAACGCAGCTCTACATAGATGTGGTCAGTGGTGGTGGACTGATCCCCAACCTTACGATTAAGAGATGAGCAATTTACCACTGAGCTATACCGCTTTAAATGCTTTCTTTGCAAATTTGGAGTACAAGTGCATCGAGTGTATTTCGGTCCTTTTACAGCCGATCAAATACAGTAGAAATAGTTTCGGGCTATAATTGAGTGTTTTCTCCAGTTTTAACGAATTAAATCAAAAAGCACAGTTAGATTCTTCAAACAACTAAATATGCAGAAACACTTTCATCAACTTATCAATTAGTTCAGAAAAACGCTCTCCAAAAAGAAAATATTAAATCTAGGATAAAGTAAACTTCAAAATACAATTCTTACAAAGCCCTTCACCCGACAGACGTTCATTCATTCATACTTAAGTCTGCGCATGTGTCAAACGCTTTTGATAGTAAACCACACCTAAAGCTGTTTCCTCTCTGTTGACTTTGCAAAGTCAGCACATTTTTAGGCTGTTGCTTCCAAGAAGAAAGACACATTTTCTGTTTTCAAAAATTCCCCTGAAGCGTTGATCTCTCCGCATCGCACCAGCGCAAGTTTGAACAAAAATGAACTTTTTTAGAAAAAGAAGTTTCTTTTTGCTTTTCAAGAATACTCTCTGGAATACAAACTTCGCGATGAACCGGACAGCGCCTACCGCCGAGTGGTCCCACAACCGCGCCCCGAGGACACCTCCGCTGTGATCAGGAACCTGGAACCTGGCCAGGCCTACGTCATACAGCTCAACGCTACCAGCAGTGAGTGCAACGTGTTCTTTGCAAAAATACATTTCTGAACAATGTATGAACGTGGGGGGAGCTGGCGTTCTCGTAAGACACACTGCAAAGCTCGTTTTTCAATGGTGGCGCATCTGTAATTTGCCCTTGCGAACTCTACAGGTAGGTAACCCTTGCGTAATTTCTGTAATTTATCTACTGTATAATGTACCTCTGCGAACTCTACAGGAAATACGGCCAGCTCTTCCTTGTTTCACTGACTTGAAGTTTGAGTACATTGCGACTAATTGGATTCCTGGTCTGCGTTTGATTAGTTTTTATTCATTTTATGCGGTTATTCGATCACACGTGTGATTATAAATTGGACGGTCGCATAGTTGCCATGCCAGCACAAGACTACACGTGTTGCAAGCTTTGCCAGAAAAAAGGAAGTCTAAACGTTGATATCAAAACCATTTCTGTTTCTTTAGTTGATCCACCTGCACTTTTGAGATGATGAACGACAAACCAATACTGTCAAAGCAAAATATCCAACTTTGGTCACCGGCAGTTGTGTTAACAGTTTCGCAAAATTTGTCGACTGCGTAAAAAATGTGTGAGATACCATAGCTTTTCATGAACATTGGTTTTGATTGGACAGGTCCTTCTGACGGAAACATCAAGAGCACCATGACCATAAACGTTGTTACTCTGCTACCTACGGTCTCTGGAGTGACATTTCAACCTGCAGAAAATGGAAGAATCCAACTCACCTGGGACGCTAGCCAAGATGTAAGTTATCAAAGGCCGAAGATCAGCCACGTTTACCTAAGGACGTGGTACAATGAAATGAAGGAAAGTACAAAGAAACTTATAAAGTGCAGGCTTAGGGAAAATTGAACGCCAAGCTACATTTTACATCGTCTCACTTTTTTCGCAGAGCCCTGCAGGGACCATACGATTTCAAGAGCAACTTGCTTGTTCTTCATTTCAAATTTCCACTCAACTCTGTGCACCTTTGCCAGACGTAAAAAACGAGTGTCCTGCCGCAGAATATTCGGTGACTTAATATTAATCCTGACCACTGGATTCACACACGCACTCTCTATGCCACTGCAAAACGAGTTTAAAGAATCTTGAAATCGCTTTCACGGTCATAACGTGTGTCTGAGTGGGAAACAAACATTAATCAAACGTAGCAGCGAATCGAGACCCGCACGTGTTGCGTATAACTTTGTTTTGCTGAGGCCTGTCCGATAAACTGCTTGGACGCCATGGGCAGCTTCGGTTGAAATATCCTGAATCTGCCGCCAACTCGCATTTCACGTATGTTCGTCATGTGCGCCGGTTTTCATTTTCGAGTATGCGGGTTGGAGCGGGCTCACGTTTCGTGTTTTCCGGGTTCGATATCGGCGCGAGTCACTGTCATACGAGTAAGACGGGCGAGTGAAACATGCAACTCGTGGGTGACTCGACACTTGTTTACGGTTCCTGACTTCACAGGCTACGGTAAACTTTTACATGTGTGCGTCGCTGGAACGACCACATATCTTCAAACTGTCTGCGCTGAAGATGATTACAGGGCATTTTGTTTGATTACTCAGCATTTTATTTGAGGCCAGCGTTGTTACCCAGGTTTCCAACTACGTCGTCAAATACAAAAAAGTGAGCCCAGAAGCGGATGCGACTTACACCGAGCAAAGGCTTCCAGCTGGAACCACGAGTTATACCATTCAATCTACGGAATCAGGTGCTGTGAAAATAAACATGCCATGCTCATTGCCATTTTTAAATCGTGAAATCAAAGCGAAGAAAATTTGACTTTCTACCAGGGTTGCGGAGTCGGAGGTAAAATATCTGAATCCGACTCCCGACTCCGACCTTCCCAAAATTTCCGACTCCGACTCCTTAACATAAAGGGAATGAAATTTGTCTGTTAAGTCAATGGAAATCATGGTGCACAGCATGAAATATCTGTTTCAACCAAAGTTTCAAAAGAAATTGAACCATTTCAACAGGAATTCCCAATTTAGGAGTGTGATGTAAAAAATGATCCAACTGGACATTCTTAGTCGGACAAAAAAATCCGACTCCGACTCCCAGTGTTCTTAGAAATCCGACTCCACCCTAAAACCTCCGACTCCTCACGACTCTGGCTCCAACTCCGCAACCCTGCTTTCTACTGGTGCACTGCAATTACTTTTTACATCAGCCAACGGACTTTGTTCCATCAGTTCTAACACCTGCTGGTTAATGTGTTGGATTCGATCGAATTACTGCGTCATCTCTTGTTCCAGATTCTGTAGTTGGTGTTGTTGAGTTTTGTTGCTTCTTTTCGCAACTGTTAACTTACAGCGTTGTTAATTTAAACCTTAGATTCTATTTGAATAAGGACTAAAGATGTGTTTTTAAATACACGAAACTAGTTTCCCTGTGAAATAAATTTTGATGGATTCACTTGCCTTATAATTGAAAGATGGATATGTGCAAAATCTAATCATCGTAAAAGTATGAAAGCAGAATCAAGAACCAAGTAGGCAGATTCCTCAGAAGCTTGCCGCGAGGCTAGGACTTGCTTTGTTAAAACGTTAGCATTAAAAGGAGACTATACAAAAATCTGAAAAGTGTGAAATTTTACAAGCAATAATTTCTTTTCTCCGAAATTTACATCGGCTTCACTGCGAATGTACCATAGACTTCTATCCTCGAGATCATGCAGCAAAACTTTGTTTCGAAGTCATGACCTGCTATCAAATCGATTACGACTGCTTACAGTCAGTCAGCTGCTGTGACAATATTTTTGGTTTTTTCATTGACTGAACAACCTTCGCAGGAGCGACGTACGAAATCCAGCTGTACACTGAAAAAGGCACATTGCGAAGCCGCGTTCTGGTTCTGACTGCCACTGTTCCTGAGGCATTGCCGGACAACTGCAGAGATGAACAGTCAGGAGTAACCTATGAGATTGGACAGGTGGTTAACTTTTTGCTAACCGTTTTTTTGCCTTTTTGCCAACCGTGACTAATAAAAACAAAAAATTGAAAACTTGAATGTATTTTTGTGAGACTCCAAACGTCTTTTGAAATGCAAACATTTTTAAACTTATTTGATCTAACAAATGTGACAAACTCATTGAATTAAATTTATTCAATTTTCCTTCGACGCGAGGATCACTTTCCTTCCAGCATCAGTGACCACCGCCATTTCACACCACGTTTGCGCTAATTACTGCAAAATCTCATGAAAATAATATGTCTTTAACCTTTGCTTAAGAACGAGCTCCGTGAACACCGAAAAAAGCTGAAACAGGGTTATGCTAAAAAAAACGTCGTTTGCTTCTTCCAGGAATGGGAACAAACCCTCCAGGGCTTCCGTGTGCGATGCAGATGCGACGCAGCCGGGACGACCCGCTGCGACTCTGGCAACTGGTGTCATGACAACGGCCGAGCGTACAATCCGGGCGACACCTGGACGAAGACTTTGGATCGCAACAGGAAGGAGCTGTGCGTCTGCGGCGACGGGAACCGCTATGAATGTTCCCCCCTCAGTGAGTGGAAATAATAATTTGAGGGCAGTGTTCCCTGGTGCCTGCATTATTTAGCAATGGTGGTATTTGAAAGTGCTCGTAATATTCTGTCTGCCTTGGTTTGGTAGACCTGAATGGAGCTTAACACTGAATGTAATTAATTAATTCAGTAAGAGAGAACTGTTGCTTTTGTCATTCGCTTTTAGTGCCAGCAAGTAAAACATGAAACAATTCTAAAATTGAATCTGTGATGTAGTTATGACTGTAAAATCACTCATGCGTGTCGTTGTTTTGCAGACTGTTGGGACGGTGATCAGGGGTACGAGGACGGGGAGACGTGGCAGTCCGGGCCAGGGGGTTTGCAGTGTGAATGCGATTGTTCGTCTGCTCAAGGACAATGTTTCACATCCTGTCTGCCGCCAGTAGTTGCGGATGTAAGCTTCGTGTGCAAAATCATTTATAAATGCATATTTCGTACAAAGCTTTTGATCAATTCGTTCATTTCTGCGAACGTGAGAAATGAACAGCTCTATTTTCAAATTCCTTTGTCAATAGAAGTAGAAGTAAGATTTAGATATCTAACTTTGAGAAGCTAAAGGATCACTAGTTTCCAGTTATTTGACAGGCGAAGCGGAATGTTCTCTTCTGTACATTTCTAGCACGTAGCACAACTAATTTTACATAGCCTGGGGTTAAAGTGCAGTATCGTCTGTTTCAAAAACGTGTTTTCACTTCGATTTTCACTAGTTTGGTTTTTCTTCAAAAGGATACTCGCTTCCCACAATTAGTTTCCATACTTGGCCAAAGTTTTTTCAACGCAAAGAAAGTATTTCCCAGTTTGAAAATGCAGCTTCTTGAAGCGGCTGAAAGTCTGTGCCTTTGGGTTTTCACAATTTAAGCATTTTGAAAATAATGAAAACTACCGTATTTTTACTAATACTTTTTTATGTTATGTCCGGCTTGTGTCAAAAACGATAAAATATCTAAAACGATCTTAACGTTTCGAATTTAATTTAGTCGATCCTGCAATCTTGATTCTACTGAAATTGCTTTGCATCGTAGAACAACTAGTTTCATCCACAGTAGTTTTCAAAACTGTTAACAATGTTAACCAAATGTTCTGGAACTAAAGTGACCAACCATGGACCCAGATCTTCCAAATTTGCCCCAAATCTTATCAAAGGAAACGAAGCAGCGTAGGCGCGTTCACATTTCGTTAACATTTTTCTTCGCCTAAAAGCGTTTTCTTCTGTGTTCTCCTCCTCCACCGTTTTGTGCAAAAATCGGGTTGTAGCTGATATTTCTTAGCGTCGCCGACTTCGCTGAGTTGTTTTTTGGCAGAAAGAAAAAAGTGAAAGCCGGGCAGCAGTTCACCGAGAAATCGACTGGATGCTCGTTTTCTTCACTTGGTCTCCCCCGTTTTGTTTTCCACTTGACGTTTCATTGTTTTCCTGCAGGAAGAAATCATTTCGCCGGTAATAGTCTCCAGTCAAAGTTCTAATTCCGATCGCAATCGTCGTGAACCTGTCCCTTGCCGAGGAGATGGGGGATGTTAGACGAACTGTAGAAGCCGGGATGAATTGCAGAGAAACCTCAATGGTCTTGCAAGAATGAGCTCATCTTCTCACGTAGCATCCATGATACGTTTCTCTTGTCGTTTTTTTATTAATTTGTGTTCAGTTTGTTTTGTACGTCCACCAACATTTTGGTTTATTTTTCGTCACCATGCCAACTGTAGGACAAGCGTTGCTAGACTGGATTTCTTTCGCGATAAGAATGTTGACACTCCAACTATTTAACCAAGGAATGAGAATACATTTGTGACTTGCAAAGTAAAGGGTTCACATGTTCAAAAAAGACGACGATATGGAATCAAAACAAGAAAATTTGATTTCCGTGCTTTTTCCTACCTTACGCAGTAATTAATAAGCATCATTTAACCTTTTTTGTTATAAACATAAACTAAACCTTACAGCATTATTGTAATATCTCGTCAACGCCCTACATACGTCGCTAGTTTCTGCATTTTTTGTGAAATTTGTACAAATTCAATCTGACTTACGTGTGCACTGCTTCCGTCCTTAGGCTTCACGTTTGATATTTGTATAAAACCTCTCTGTCCTGTTTTTGACGTAACCATCTGTTGTCGATACAACCGTGCTTGTAATTTCCCGTCTCTGTTGAGTGAAGGTTTGTAATAAAATAGCTCTGATATGAAATGATGGTTGTTGTTGTTTCAATGAAACTTAATTCAGAATTTGTGCGTGTTTCTGCAGAAACGTTAAAATAAGCAATGTTTTCATTTCATATTGCTGGTCTAACCACAGGCATAGTTCTAAAACAGGATAGGAACGCCTGCCCGTCAAAAATCGTAAATTTGAATGCTGCACCAACCCCAGTTTCTGCGGAGATTACAGTATTTTTACGAAAAAGGGGATTTCATTCTACTGTAAACCGACAGCCTCATCAACATTCCCAGACGTTAAACATGATTTTATTCCACTTCCGTCATTTTTTGTAGGTACGCGGTTAGACCACGGTTTTGGTGAGATGGGCGATAAACGTACAGAGTGATCTCTCTTGTAATTGGTGTAGTAAGTATTAAGTTATACGTCAGATACTCTTCCAATTTCTTCCAACCACATAAACTGCCCAGTTTGTTGACTTCGCAAGGGTTAATTAAAAAGCTTGATTTGAGATCGTAATCAGGTTAACTGCCGTGGAAATCAATAAAAGATTCTGAACCAAGTCTTCCGAAGAGATTTCGTGCATCGAAGTTTTGTCCGAATAAGCTGCTTCCAGCAGCTATTATGCGCTGCAGATAATACGAGGCACATCTGAGTCTAATGCATACCTGGGTGTACAAAAGCCAGAAAACTACTGACCGCAACAGGAGTGAAATGCAGTTAACAAGATGTGAAAGCGGACGCTTATATACTAACACAACACTGCCGTCAATGAACCGCCGATCACGTGAGTGCGTGCGTCACAACCGCAGCGGCGCTGTTATTGGCTCTGGGCAAACAAGTCAAATCGTAAAGCAACCGCGCTTGTGGAAGAGAACGTGGAACCGAGGAAAGTGTGGTTGGTCGTTGGGGCGCTCATGCGTGAAGTTCACGAAGAGATACTTCTGCATCTCCTGCCCGGAACTTGCTGCACGGTTAGTATTTCACACCAGTCGCTTTTGCATCAATACGGCATATTGCACGGTGGCCAACCCGCGGCTCGCGAGCCGAATGCGGCTCATTGCCCGGTTTCATGCGGTTCTTTCGTACATCCCAGAAGTCCCACTAAATAACATGCATGATAAATGGCTTGTAAAGTTCTGTCATTGTCATGTTGGTCAGCAGTAGCGTAGCAAGAGTTGCTCGGATCTTGCGTGAAATTTAGTCAGACCGCGGTCGTGATTTTGAAAAATTCATTTCGAAACTAAGAAACAGTCGCAGAAATGGGAAGATTGATATTTCGTGCATTTCAGTGTGAGATGGAACTGGAATATATTACTGTCAGCAGATTGTTGCTTGCCCCAGTAGCAAAAGGTTTGTAAAAGCATTAATATTTGGTTTCAGTTAATTTATCCAAATTTATCCTGGCTGCAGTATTGCGTTCTGCTGCCTAATTGTTTACAGTATATGACTTCGAAACATTTTATGTAAGTGGTTTATGACTACCGTTTTAAATCTGCTAACACATGTGTTGCAACCTCATATAATTTTGTACGTTTTTTTTGTAATGATTCAGAAGCAGGGGCGCAACGATGGGGGACAAGGGGGCACAATTCCCAGGGCGCCGAATCACTATTGGGACGCCGAAAAGTCCCAACAATGCCACAAGTACTTTCTTCAATACAATACATTTGCTTCCGAAAGACATCAAATTCGAACATGGGGGCGCCAAACTTCCATCTTGCCCCGGGCGCCATCTAACCTCGTTACGCCCCTGTTAGTGCGTGTTTCGCTTATGCAAGACAGTCATAAATTAACGCAGAGTTAAAAAGTCAGCTTTTGAGGATCACTCAGAGGAAAATTCAGTGTGAATATTAAAATGAACGACTTTCTTTGGAATATTCTGCAAAATAAGTCTTACGCTTGCTGTTACATCTTGCTATCAGGTGCACACCCTAAACGCCGATGCACACCTATCTGCAGCGCTGCTTCGCTACTTTAGGTGCCACTGGTACCGAAACCATGCTGCAGATGGGCATTAGGTTGCATAACACTGTTATGGTTTTACACCACAATCACAAAATGTCCATATGCTACCACAAAATCGGATTGGTCAGTAGTCACCAATTTGTTGGCAGATGGCTTATTTTTATGCGTTTTGTAGTAAGAATATTTTGACGAAACTAGTTGGCTATCAACTGCCTACTTGTCTCTGTGTCAGGATGGAAATCGTGGTTGGAACCATTTCGCTTTCATGTGAATTGTATTCACTTTCGTGGAGCTGTTTTCGTTCATGTGGGGTCGGCACAATTGTGTACGGAAAATGGTGTTCCGTTTCACATGTGCAGTGCTGTGAAAGTTGCATGGTTAGCACCAAATATTCGACATAGCAGTACACGTGTGTGATTGCATCTACACTGGCGTTTTAGGGGTCTCTCGTGAATAAGAACGCTAGTTCTTATTTAACGATATTCATAAGCCTATGTTGGGTTTGATAAGGTAAACCATAGCAACTTAATCTTCAAAACAACGAAAAATCACCATGCAAGATAGACATTTATGTTGNCCCACCTACTTTTTTCTTGGCCCCGCAGTGCCCCCCACACTTTATAAGTTCTAGAATCGCCACTGTGGCCGGGGTCCCGGCCCTGGGTCCCGGGAGGCCCCTTCTGGGGGGAGGCACTTTGTTGATAAAAAGGAGTTGAAAATTTCTAACTCTTCTTTATTACATTATTAAAAGAACTTGAAAATATTTTAGATGGTTACACTACACATTCATGCAAAGAGGTTGCTGGCATTGTGAAAACTTTTATAGGTTTTTATTTAAAGTACTAACTGATGATAATTTTAACGATTATTTCAACAATGAAGAAATATTTTGGCGTTGGTTGTTAACTCCTGATGGTCTTGATAGTGCATATAGATGCGGAATAAAATTCAGAGAATTTCCACGAATTGGAAGAGGTGAAAATTACAATAAAAGTTTTAATTCTTGGTTGTGTGATAGTTATAACTTATTAACTGGTTTGAAAATAGGCATATACTGAGAGCAATTCGTTTGAGAGAAGCCGGTCAAGCAAGGCAAGCCGCTTGCGCGAGCGGAGGCGGAGATGAAAAAGAAATAATGTTTGAAAACGAACAAGCCGCTTGCGCTGATGAAGAAACAGGTAAAGAGATAGTTTCATTTGGCGTCTGGGTGGTTTTGGCGATTTTCGCAAAAAACAACAGTTTTCGGTTGCCTTACCAACGCCCTAGCTCCTCCGCCGATTGCGCTAGAGAGCTGTTCAACGGCTCAAACGGATCGGCCAGTCTA
>JGI24159J19872_10012377_pt1 | contig 11124 bp, 11 predicted proteins | sample Ectturendosymbi4_FD_19872 | JGI IMG/M metagenome (IMG submission 19872)
TCTGTGCTTTATTGATAAAAAAGGGAAGTTGCTTATTTGCTTAAACTTTTGCCCATCCGGTGGAGAATGTTAATAGGTAAGTAAAAAAGGCTGTTATCTTAGGGCGTTAATGTACGTAGGTTTTGCTGAGAAAATGTGAGCGCTGTGTTGCAACGCTGGGCACCCTGTAATGGAAAACATTGTGTACAGGGTTTTTTAAGGTGTTTAGGGACCCAATTGACGTTTTGTTAACCATTGTAAAACGTCAATCGCAGTAGCACTGCGTTCGAAAGTGGTACCACTGCTTCGCACGAGTCGTTTGAATTTATCAGTTTCCACAATCAACTTCGAAAAGTCAAATTCGTCTTCAAATACGCTTTTAAGACCATTCAAACAAGTCTCGTGGTTTTTGTTTTGCAGACGCTCGTGTGAGTTAAAAAATGCAAACATATCATTCAGCTGAGTAATTGACAACAACTGATTCAACTGACAACAACTGAGAAAATTCCGTTAAATCTTTTTTCGCTTCAGTCTTATATCTGTCCAAAGCTTCAAACATACATCGTCTCACTTCTTCAACAACGGTTAGACCTGCGTCTTCCGCGTTTTCTCCAGCCATTATCTTTTTTTACACAATCTCCGTTTTTCAACAGGAACACCTTGATCTTTACATATTTTAAACGCGGCATCAATGGACTCTGACCAGATCATTTCGTTTCTCAGTTGAAAAAAGCGACAAACGCTTTCAATTTATGAGAACATTGCGATAACGACAGTCCTTTTTGCTGCAGGTTGGTTTGAGCCTCATGTGATTCTCGGAGAATAACCTTCCAAAATGTTAGGAAAGAAAAAAAGTGAAAGACTGAATCGCATCTAAAATAAAAATGCCATGAGCATCTCCGTGAGTATCAAGATCTTCGTTTGATTCACACAATGCGTTTAACGGACCTATACCTGTGAGTTGAGGCAAAAAAGAAAGAATAAATTCTTTCCACAACAGCAAAAAATCTATCACTTAACTTGGAAGATCCGACTGCATGAGGTTCAATAAATGACTTTGGCATGGAACAAACAGTGTNTTAGATTGAGATCTTTAATTNTGCGTTGAACGCCGGCATGAGTTCCTGACATTGCAGCAGACACATTGTCATATCCTTGGCCCCTACACATCATCACATCCAAGTCATTTTGNTTCAGCTCATCAAGAATTGCTTGAGTGATCCCCGCAGCCGTTTTTCCGTGCAGTGGGAAAAAATTCAAAAAACGTTTTACAATGGTTAACAAATCGTCTACTTGACTCCGTATGTATGTTTGTACCTTAAACATTATCTTACCATTGGCGTTTCAATTGCCAGTTGCGAGAGGAGTTTCTCTATGTTCAAATTGATAAAATACTATTTGCGATCTGCTATGAGCGAAAGTCGGTTATCGACTTTGGCAACTCTTTCCTTCTTAAGTGTTTATCGAAAAGCTTGATTTTGGAGATATATGTATGATTTTGCTTCGACAAAGGCTCGACGAGTTCAGCTTGAGTAACAACAAAATATTATGATCGGAGTGTTAGCGTCAGGATTGAGGCAAGCGTTGTGCTGATAAAATGCAGCTTTGGCTGGCTGAAACTTTGGCCGGCAGAGCCGAGTGTGTTTCTCATGCGATATTTTCATATTTTCATACTCTGTTGTCTGTGTGCTGATGTGACTGTCCGACCTTTGCCTGGCAGAGTGCGATTCTGGTAACGTTTTGTTGAATGTGCGAGCTGTCTTTATGTTGCAGAATTTGTTTCGCTTAGGACTGGCATAGGGTATTACGTTTCTTATCTATTGACATAAGCGCGAAAAGAATTTCTATTTTGTTCGAATACTCTCCCAGTTGTTCGAATACTCTGCTGATATGGTGATATCATCATGTTGTAGCTATTACCAGCTGTAGCTATGCGTTGGACCCCGGGGCATGGTGTTCGGGGATGTTAAGCAGTCAACAATTTACGCTAAATTTGGCGAAAAGTCGCATAAAGGTCTTCAAAAAACAAAAGATCATACCATGGTTGACTGAACACAATGACGTCATAAATATAACACCACTACTCGCATCAGGGGACGACATATTCTTCTAGAACCAGGGGCGGCAGATTGTGCTCCTACGCCACTGATGGCAAGACCGGACAGATTATAATTCCGTGGTCAGCTTCCGTTTCATGCATCGCTCGTCTTCTTCAGCATCTTTCAGCGCTTTTTTGGTATCACGTCTGGTTTTATCTTTATACCCGCTCTACGGCCTTGCGTCAAGCCTTCTCCTTGACTTTCAACAATTTCGAATGCTGCATTTGCAGAGCAGATTGACTCCGTCACTTCTCACTTCTGGTAGAGCTCGAAGTACATCGTGACAGTCCAGAACGTATGGGTTGCGTTTCAACATCTGGTTTGATCGAATATCAAGAGTTTCACTTGGTAAATCGAGTGTCAACTGTTCAAGCAACTGTTGACACGTCAATCAAAAGGTTCATTGCCGTCACGCCTTTTTGTGGACGAGTTCCGGGCAGCGCGCCGCTGTCTTGCATCATTTTGCAGAGTATGATAAAATTAATGTAATCTTTATGTACCACACACATACGTATAGGAGCAGGCAATCGTTTGGGGGTGCTAAGGATATTTTTGCCCAAATTTGCACGAAAAACTTATATGCGACAAACTTTCTCCTTACAGATTTCTGTACCTGTTGATACATTATATAATCCTCTACCAAGTTGCCATTGTATTTGAGAATAGAAAATTTTGGTACATGAAATTTGGTTCTTAATAACACAACTAAAAAAGAGGAGGGGAGATGTGGGATCTTTGATCAAGATGGGCTCAATGACCATAGACTATTTTTCGTCACCTGGTGAACGTTTGTTCTTGTGGTTGTGAAGTTGAAATTGCTTTCTCGTCGCCCGTATGTGCTATAGAGGAGCTATATTATTAAATCAATTGTGGTGGGCAATTTTCAATCTTGAAGAAAGTAGAATTTTGATGCCTGTGTTTTTTTTACTTTGCAAATAACATGCAGCGTTTTTCGTAAGACCTTTTGCAAATGCGGTATGCTCAAGGTAAGAGTGTTAAAACTGCAAGAGGTCGAGACTTGATAGCGTACACTTTTCTTGTTATGAGACATAATGCAAAAATGGCGTCTCTTCGGACCTTTGAACTCTGTGAGAAAGTTGCGAAGAAGTTCAAAACAAAATTATCAAATCCAATACAAATCCGATTAAGCAGAAGTTATCAAATCTAACTCCAATCCAAATCAATGAAAGAGCTGAAAATCCGCAGAATTTAAATTCAAATCCATGTTCATCTCGGAAACATCCCCCAATTGAAAAATGAAACGCTAGAAATCTATGGAGTTTTACCAACCCGTATTCTACTCTGCAATTTATGGACAGAACAGTGCTTGCCGTTGTTACCTAGAATAACATCACCTGACCATTGTTTACACGTTTGTGAAGCTATAAACGTATTTGAGCCTTGAGCGCAAAGCGCCAGCATTCATTGCTTGGAGAGCTGAATGTGAAGTTAGCCTATATGCCTGAGTGTGTACGTCCAGAAATTAGGCTTCCACTTGATCAACGTATTCTGTGTAGTGATCAGAGATGGAGTCTCGAGACTTGGTCTCGGTCTCGAGTCGTGTCTCGAGACCCGTTTTTTTGAGTCTCGGTCTCGAATGTCTCAAGTCTTGTCTCGATCTCGGTCTGGAGTCCTTAGTCTCGAGACTGCGCAGGAGTTATTTGTTTATGAAGTCTTGCTAAACGCAGTTGTTTCTAAATCGTCGATTTGGCTTATAATGATTGTGAAGATTTCTTCGTTGAGGCAACGTGGCCCAGTAACTGTTATTGTGACGTTTCAATAACCCAACAATAGAGGCCTCCGCTGTTGCCGGCCATGTGTCATGATGGCGGGGGGATAAAGTGATGTATACTGGGTACTGAAACTATGGAAAGCTGTTAGTTTAGTTTTAGTGTTATGCTACGTTAGTGTTAAATCAGTGACCTGTTTCGAGACCAAGATTAATATCCAAGTACAGCAATGCTTACAAAACATAGGGCTTAAAATCAACATCAAAGCTTCTCCACCCGAAGACAGTTTTCACGATATATGGAAATGGTGGAAGAAGAGAATTTTCCAATGGAAGCTTGTATTTTTGGTAAAAGTACTGCAACCATCTTCCTAAATTGTACATGCTTTCTGTCGAGTTTTGTCTTTACTCGCCTCCTCTGCTCGCTTCGAGCGGATATGCAGCATTGGAGGCATTTTCCTTTGAGCGCACAGAGCTCGACTTTTATCAGAATGTCTGTCAATGCTATTGTTTTTAAATTGCAACGAGAATCTCTGCTTCAGATAAAATTTTAATCCGATTTATCATATTTCCCTTGTTTTCTAGCGCTTGATGCGCCGAAAACACGATGGTCACTGAAAGCAAGTCAGAAGATAAGATTTCATTTATGGGTTTCGCACGTATTACCAAACCAAATGATATTCCTGAATTGTCTCGAAATAAACGTAAATTTATGTCGAAGAAAAGTTTGTCCACTACTAGATAAATAGTAGAATTTAAGCATGCACGGCCGAATGCCCTTTGTTTCAGATAATGAAGTAGTAAGATGATTGGCCGTCGATTGTGACATTCAAGGGACATATTTGTGGAGTTTCTTTCCTCTTGTAGTTTGGAATTGTTCGTCATAATTTACATATCCAAGAGCTGGACACTGTGAAAATTTCAGTTCTTTTTTGGCAACTGATAATCAAGTACATTTTAATGCTTCAAGAATCGCATGCTTGTGGTGAAATAAGTTTATCGCACATCTCATTTTCAAAATTTGCAGAAAATTTAAATAAATTACTTGTCAAACGTTTTTGGCAATGATGAGTGGTGATTCCTGTTCATTTTTTTAATGTGAAGCACATGTCAATACTTACAAATTTGTTTAGACTTTCAGTAGCTCAAATTCGAGTGAAGTGTGTGTCTGATTTAAAAATGACTAGAATTTTACTCATAATAGGCTTCAATGAAAATGGGCTTTTATGTCAATGGTTCCACGGTCTCGTTTCGTTGAATTTTGACATGAATTTGCTGGCTGCACCAGTTTTTTCTTTGCATTTTTAAAATTTATTCATTGCTTGTTTTCTGATCACTGAATGATTTTTCAAACTTTTTTCTTAATCTCGATTGTATTGCAACTCTGCACTTCAAAAAAAAGGGAGATGTCCTGCGTGGTAGGGTTTGGTAAAACAGTTATCGAAACAGACGCATGCTGGTACCGAACGAAGGCAAGGAATAACACTATGCACGAGTAATACTCGTAGCGTCCATGAATCGCAGGGGCGTAGCGTCCATGAATGCAAGGCATGCAGTGCATGCCTTACTTTCAGTGAACAAAACTTCATTACTCCAATATTTAAATTAGATTTCAAATCATAAACCAGACATGAAATAAAAAACATCTTCTCGTAAGCCTGCGTAGTTAAAGCTTTTTTTACAATTACATTTCAAGTTAGTTCTCATAAAAAAGCTTTTCAATCGTGTTTGGTTTTGCTATTGATTTCAGAAAAAATTGGGGAAACACGCATGCAAAATGTGCCATTGAATGCGTGTTTTCAAAAAAATATTTGAAGATAATTAAGTTTTGGGAAGAAATATGCAAAACCGATGAAGCTGGCCAACCTTTGTTGCTGGTGTGTTTTAGTGCGAAATTTATTCTATTGAAAAGTGTCCGTTTATAAGCGCAATCTCTTGTGCTTCGATAACGGCAAAATTACTTTTCATAAACACTACAAGGTGGCTATTGAAATCAAGACATGCAATTTTCGGTTTTGCTTTCGCTTCTTGTGACGCAATCGACCTGGACACCTGAGTCAAATGACTTGCTGCAGCCCCATGTTGTATTTGCAGATGTTGCATTTGACTGCGTCGCCTTGAACTACTGAGGCAAGTAGTTTAAATCTTATGACGTTCCAATATATTGGTGGATTTGGATGTTATCATTTTTGCTTAACCAGTTGTGGATTGGAAGTGATTATTTTCTTTTGAACTTCTTTGTAACAACTGATTCAGTTTGGGGTCTGCAGGTTACTGTATTGATTAGAGTTTTTCAAATCTACTGAAATTGTTTACTGTACAGTATTTCTTTTAATGTTGAGCCTTGTCTCGGACCAGCTTTATAAATCTGCTCCATTTTCTATCATGTCATCAAATTTACACAATTGGTTGGAAACTAATTGATCCAATCACTTTTCTAGCTCATCATTGCTATACCTTAGGAAACATATACTTAAAACGCCCATGCCGGCCACCATAGTGGCCTGCACTTCTTTGGCCATAAATCGCCAGCCCCTATAGCTAGAAATGTTCAAACCATCTGGATTCGGTAAATCTTCTAGTTTCGATTAAAAAAATTATTTGACTTAGGTTTGGGGTTTTCTCTTGGTGACTTAACAAAGAGGGCATGTTTTTGAATTTTTGACCAACTTTACCTGGCCCTGGGCGCCAATCCAATGAGCCATATTTTGGAAACTAGGCGATCATCCGCGTCTTTAGAGCCCTTGATCGACCTTCTAGCATGTCTGGAACAAGAATTATGGGTCAAAAAAACATTTTACCGAAAAATCCGAAAATTGCAGAAAAAGCATGAGTCTCCCACTACCGGCTTGCTTGGGCCACGGTAATTCGACAGTAGCTTATGGTAGAGAGCTATTCAAGCCATCGAAAGACTCGTGAAGTCTTGTAGTTTGGACTGAAAAAAAAATTTTGAGATTTAGGTTCGTGGTTTTCGGTGGATGTCGTCAGGGTTGGNGTATGTTTTGNTTTTTTGTTTTGTTTTTATGACGCCATCGCCCAGACAATGAGCTGATATTGTGGACCAAAGTTTGCTTGGANTGTAGGCTGTAATATGAGTCTTTACAGCCCTTGATCGGCTTCCTAGAGTTTCTGGTGCCAAAGTTATGGCCAAAAGACCCCAATTTATTCAGGAATTTCCTATGGATCAGGGGGGTTTCCCTGATTAATTTCTGCTTATTTTGCCATAATTTTTTAAACAGAAACGCTAGAAAGTCCATCAAACCCTCTGAAGGCTCGTGTTGTAGCCTAAAATCCGAAAAAATTTTGAGCCACACAATCGGCTTGATTGGTCGACTCCCAGGGAATGATGACGTCATCCAAATGTAAACAATATGCATAAACATCCTCTCATTAAGCAAACATCAACAAAAAAACGAGATCTCAAACTCAAAAAAAGTTTTTTTTTCAATCTAAACTACAACACTTCACGAGTCTTCAAGGGGCTTGAACAGCTCTCTGGCATATTCTAGAGGCGAGTTATGGCCATATGTAATATGGGTGTAATTCACCCCAGTTTAGCGTTTGTAGGGGTATATATTTTTACCACTTTTTGTTTTTTGTGCCATAATTTATGCTCCAGATGTGCTACAAAGCCAATCAAGGGTTCTAAAGACTTGGTTGATAGTCTAGTTTCCAAAAAAATTGACTCATTGGATTGACGCCCAGGGCCGGGAAAAGTAGGCCATAAAAATGCAAAAACACCCCTGCTTGTGACGCCCCCCAAGAGAACCCAAACCCAAAACTGAAAATTATTTTCAGTCGAAACTAGAAGCCTTGCCGAATCCGTAGATGGCAGAGGTGGCCGGAGTAACTTTTCAAGACTCCAACTCCGCTCCTGTACCAAAATTTTTAAATCCGGGTCCGGCAATTTTATTGATTTAAGAATCCGACTCCTGTTCAGACTCCGGTTACAATCATCGATCCAACCGTGATTTACCCATGTTTTCACATAAAGAAATGACCGCACAGACTCCTGCTACTGCCGAAATGGAAGAATGACTCCGGGTCCGGTTTTTCACAAATTTTTGACTCTGGATCCGGTTCGAAAGAAAAACGCAGAATCGTGCCGGACTCGACTCCGGCACTCCGGATCCAGTACCACCTCTGGTAGATGCTTTGAACACCTCTACAGCTCTAGCAGCTGGCGAATTATAGCCAAAAGAGTTCCGGCCTTTATAGTGGCCGGCGCACATATTAAAGGGTTAAAGGAAGTTATTGTTTTGCTAACAGGCAGTGTCTATTTTGCCATTAGAGGCAAAAGAGAATGGCAAAATAGTCTCAACGAAGCTTTTGCCATTGATGTACTGTAAAAAAGTGGGTTATTTTTTAGAAATTGGGGTAACTTACTTCGAAAAGTACCCAAGAATCAAGGGCAGTTTTTACCTTTGCCTAAAACAGGTGAGGTATTGCATGGTACTTGGCCAAAACCATAAACGTTTTTGCCCCAATTGTAAGAACTGCACTTAGGGTTTGGGGTAATTCTTCTTGTTGCCCAAAGGTATGCTGGGTGATACATCTTCGTAACCCACAAACATGAGCTATGGCAACATAGACACTAACTCAACTGAATGTGGATGAGGCTGTATAATTTGCCCAGAAGTTCACAATTTTTGTCCAAATAATGGCCCAGATTTCCAACGTTGGGAATGCGACCGCATCCCCTCCATCCCCATGTCATATGCTTATGGGCTACTAGTGGTAAGAGCCTGTAGTCCCGAATCTGAACCGGAAGTTGCGATGAAGTTCAAACAAAATTATCAAAACTGGATCCAATCCAAATCCTGTTGTAGTGGATGTAACCTTTCGCTTTACGAATCGGTGTTTCCCAACTCATGATTGTTTTCTGTCTGTACGTGCGGGATGGCTTGTGTCAACCTGTCACAAAGGCCCGTCGCAAGGATTTCGCAGCAAGGGATCCAAAACCCACAAGGGGGAGGCACATTTTAAAATGCAACATTGGATGTATGCAGCAACCGGGGGCCAAAAATGAAGTGGGGGGCACAGATTTTGAATGGAGGGCCGGATACCACTGGATCCCTGTGGTGATGGCCCTGCTGTCATATGTGTCAAGCGAATTTCGCCGCGTGTGTGCTCACTGCTTGGCACAGATCAGATACTGTGACTTGGTTTCACCAATCGAGTTTTTGTGTTGCTAGCGCCAGTGATGGAGTCTTGAGATCCATTTTTGCGAGTCTTAGACTCGGTCTCGAAGGCTACAGGTCTCGAGACTTCGAATACTGCAAAGAAATGGTTTAATAAAATTTTCTATAATTCAACGCTTTTTGTTTGTGGTATTTGCAGGTAGGAAACAAGCAAAACATGTCTGAAAAATGCCAGAAATTTGAAAAAATTCAACTCAGAGGCGATGACGACATTATTGAAAAAATGTCAGGAAAATACACAAATTTTGAAGTCTCGGTCTCGAATTTCAAGGCCCGGTGTCGGAGTTTTTGATGAAGTCTCAGTCTTGGTCTCGCAGTTTTAACCAGGTCTCCGTCTCGAAGGTTACGGTATCGACTACATCACTGCCTAGCGCACGGACCATGTTGGCGCACCAGAAAATCTGTGAAACGAACTTAAAAAAGGGTGACAGCCAGTGTTCAAGGGAAGGCGACCGAGGCACTTACCTCTGGCCCCACCTTTTTGGGGTCCCGCTTGAGGTGCTACACGTGTAAATGTTACTTATTTTGGTGAAAAACTTATTATCCACTCATATAATGTACTACAAAGCAGCAGATCGTAAGTACTTTGCTTTCAAAGGGCCCCCGTACAGAAACTGTAATGTGTAGGTAGCCTACTTTGCTTTCAAAGGGGCCCCCAACAGCGACTTGAAGGTAATCTGCTTTCAAAGGGGCCCCCAACAACCACTGAAATGTGTAAGTACTCTGCTTTCAAACTTCATTGAAGGGGCTCCTAAAAGAAACTGTAATGTGCATGTACTCTGCTTTCAAATGGGCCCCAACAGCAACTGTAATTTGTAAGCACCTTGCTTTCACAAGGGCCCCAACAGGAATTGTAATATGTAAGTACCTTGCTTGCAAAGTGGCCCCAACAGCAACTGTAATGTGAAATTCCTTGCTTTCAAAGAGGCCCCAATAGCAATTGTAATGTGTAAGTACGCTGCTTTCAAAGGGGCCCCAACAGCAATTGTAATGTGTAAGTACCTTGCGTTCAAAGGGGCCCCCAACAGCAACTTTAATGTGTGAGTACCTTGCTTTCAAAGTGGCGCGCAACAGCAACTGTAGCGTGTAAATACCTTCCTTTCAAAGAACCCCTAACAGCAACTGTAATGTGTAAGTACCATACTTTTAGAGGGGCCCCACCACTATCTCCAATGAGCAAATAAAGAAAAGCTTCAAATCAACTTCCATACCTAAAAAAATTGTGGGTTAAAATTTCTTCCAAAAAGTTCTGAAAAGACCCTATCAAATAAGAGCAATTATTTATACCAAATTATAACTTTTTATACCAAATGAAAACTTTTTATGCCAAATGATGACTTTTTATACCAAATGATGATTTTTAGAGATTGAAGTATTTGGTTTATTGATAATTTTATGAAAATGCCACAGCTGAATAGAAAGTATCCAAGTGGAGCAGCAAAAAGATGGAAAAAGAAGGCAGGACAAAGGCTAATGAAAAATGTAAAGATCTCCTGGACAGATTGTTGTTATTGCGAGTACTCTTGAGCCTACAGAAGCAATTGTTATTGCAGGAACCACACTACATCTTTTAATATATAGGACTTTTTCTTCTTAGTTTACAAAGTAATTTTGCATTATTGCTGTTGTGCTGCAAAGACAGTAAGTAAGCAAGGCCACATTCCTGCTTCTTATCAGGTAGCAGAAATGGCATTTTTTGAGTTTTATGAGTACTCATTTTTTCTGCAGTTGTTTCAGGTATTTTAGGTGGTTTGAATTTATCCTATGCTTGAAGTCACAGGTTATTTGAAGCTTGACTAGTAAATGGTTGGTTTAAGGTAGACTTGGTAGGTGATGTTAAAGTTTTTGCCAGCTCTTAGCCAGTATAACTTGAACTGTTTTTTCTTAGCACAGATTTAATCAATGGTGTAGGCTACTTGCTGCAGTAGAAATGTTTGCGATGAGGTATATGATGAATTATTTCCTACTTTTGCATTCTTTTGAAAAGACCAGTGACAATGCCAGATGAGGGCAGCCTTGACTCATCGCGGCTCAAAGTTTTCCAAAACAAGTCTCAGGTTGTATGCTTTTGTATGCTATGTTCTTGTAGTTAAAGGATGAAATTTAAAACAAATTT
>JGI24159J19872_10012378_pt1 | contig 11124 bp, 7 predicted proteins | sample Ectturendosymbi4_FD_19872 | JGI IMG/M metagenome (IMG submission 19872)
CTCACCAAGATCACTCCATCGGGATCACTCTATTATTGCTTGTTCGCGCCACATACATATATTTTTGTTCTTCGCGCACATCCCGTTCGTGGCGAATCATACAATCAACGCAACACCACCGGAGAGGTTGCAACATTATATATTAATTTTACGTCTTGCACTCGCTCTCAATGAGAATGAGCTGAAAATGCCGGTCTAGGCGACCACACTTTTTGGTCCAAAATTTGCTTTCAGTCAACGTTTCGAGCAACGTAACTGAGGCTTACCTCGTTTTTTTTGTATGACACACATTTCTTGACCAAATCTTTCAAATAGTTGCATGTTTTAATGCAGTAAAACAATGCTCAGCGATAAACAATCTGAGCATAGCTAAGTCTGGTCTTTGTAACTTTAAATTTTGTGTTACATTAGGGAGCATGCAAAATGCTTTTTAGTCTTATCTGAGTGCTTTTGCTACCAGTTATGCCTTTCAAGCTCACAATGATTCCCTATGATTGCATTACTGCAAATTTTGCAAAGGACTTTTCGTGAATCAGCAGGAGAGGCAGTAGGCACTGAGCCAACTTTTAAGTTCTGAATCTTGCAACCATATATGTCGAAAGTTTTGGCAGCTTTGGTTAACTAGGAAGTTTTTTACCAGACATTACGATTTACAAGCGTAACTGCACCACTTGGAAATACCATGCCGTGGGATAAAAACGTATTCTACCAATGTTGTCTTTTAACCAAACGCCCTCACTATGCACACAAGCAAATCATTTAGGCTGCACCAAGCCATCTATATGCTTGTTATTATGATGCAATTATCTGGGTGAAGCAGTTTCGTTGCATCATAATAAAAATTTCAAATAATTGCAGGCAGCTGGTTGTGCTATGCCCTGGTGTTACCCAATTAAAAACGTCATAAAGAAGAGAAGTATATTTTTTGATAAAGAAGGTGGAAAAGTTTCATCTTGAAAAACTGTTGAAAGAGGTTTTTGGTCAGGAATTTGTTACCTGCTAAACCTGCCAAACGGTTGGTAAATCCTGCTCGAAAATGGGCTAATTGCTAGATTGAAAATTTTACAGCTAACAGTGAGAAAATTCTGCTGGATTTACCAAAAAATCAACTAAAATGGCAACACTCCTTACCGCAATCTTATGCCTTTTGTTACGTAACAGTACAAAAAGAATCAAACAAAAGTTTCTGGACACAGACAGCGTTCAATTGAAAACCTTCGCTTATTAGTTTTGGAAAATTTGGCAAAATACTGACTTCGTAGACTGAAAAAAAATCTTATAAACAAGATTAATTACAAAAGACCGCGGGGCCCGTAGCAATTGCTACTATTGTTAATCCGGCACCGTATGACATACGTATCTGAATGCATCATTTGAATGAGCCGCTTGCAGTATGACTTGCACAAGGTGAATATGAGTTTTTCAAGAGCGCGTTTGGCTGCTGGCTCGCTGCCGGGATCTCTGAATTGTTCTAGTTTTGCCAATATTTCTCCCTATCGGCAAAGCAACAACTGGACGCACGTTGGTGGGAAAAGTACTACGCCTGCTCTAGACCCGGTGAGGCATGACGGTAGAATGAAGCTCACCAAAATGTTTTTCCAGGAATTAAAAGTCTAAAGAAAAACATGAAGGACTCGTCGCTCATTTTTGTGTAAAGGTCAAATAGTTTTGAAAGGAGCTTTCTTTTTTTGGGGTCGATTTCAAGTATAGGTTACGCTGCAGACGTTATTTTATGCTTTCAAACAGGGTGCCGCAGATGTTTTGCAAAATTGAGACTAATACATTGAAATAAGCTGCGTTCTGTTGCTTCGGACCACAAGAAACTGGTGGCGGCACTTTGACGTTACAAAACCCGCTTTTTAATAATTCATACGCAATGTGAGAAGCACGCAAATGTTCTGCATCTTAACAATCGTGGAGAAATACAAATACTGGTACGATGCTAAGTCATTCACGAAGAACAACGAAAAAACCCAAAACATGCTATTCGCGAACTATCGGATGAAAAATCGAATACAAAATTGAAGTTTGCGTCTAAATCAACTAAACGTTAACATACGGTTGTAAAATAAATCGGTAAAGCAATTCCACACCTCTGTAATGAATTATACCCCTGTAATGAACTATGACCACCAAAAGCGGCCGAAGTAAATATGGTGTCCAGCGGCTAGGCAACATTTGCAACCAGCGTAGTTTTCCGAAAACAGCGCTAAGATTGCTGAAGCCAGAGGAAGTATTATGTCGCGCGTTTCGAAGGCACTTCGGATAAAACAACACGTCAGCAACTTAAAGAAATCCGCCAGCGCAAGATCCAGTGCATAATTGACAATGAAGAGGTAAAAAGAAAATTAACATGACAGAGAGTCATCGCGCACTCACCTGCCGGAAAAACTTCACAAATGATCGCGTTACAGAGGCACAGTGCTACGGAATTGCAAACACTTCGCTACCACCTTAATTTCATTGACCTCAGCCGGGAATTGACACGTCCAGTGATTGGAACAACCCGTAGTCGAAATCAAAGCCACAGCGAGTCGGGTACTTTTTGCTGCTCGCCAAGTATATATTGCACTTTTACGCCAAGCTCTTTCCGGCCGTTTCCGGTCAAAGAGTTTTCATGTCAGATTTGAAGTTGAAGTCCTTTTTCCGCCATTTCGTTTGACTGTTTATCTTTTTCAGACACAAACCCTGCTGAATTTCAAACATCTGTCGCTACTGAAAGGCGGATGACTAGGATTGGGTTAATGTGAGGTTCACTACCAGCGAAGGAACAAAAAAAGGCCATCGTCCATTTACAGCATGTAGGGGCTCCCAAACGCAGGGCCAGCACGCCAGGCCTTCCACTGGCGACAGTCATGGACCCTAAGCTCCATCCTGGAGTAAGTCACAAAACCCGCCATGCACTTAAAAAATATGAAAATAATCTTATCAGCATAATGTTCACGGTGAAAACACACTGAGCACAGCAGCAAAGCCTACGAGCAAGTCACGTCTCAACACAGCGTTGACTGCCAAGTTCCATTTAGTACATCCTCGTTTGCTACGATTCAAAACTGCTTGCGATATATCGTTACGGTTCAAAAATCGACACACGAACTACTCCCTATCTGGAGGAGTGACGGAAACCTTTCGTTCGTGCCGACGTCAGATATGCAATCAATCATCCGTGACTTCCCACGCGATTCCCTGCCTCTTTGGTTCTGATACAAGGGCTGGTGGCCCGAAAGGGTCCACGCCGATACGAGTAGGGTCGGTCAGAGTTGGCGTCACGCGGATATGGGTGGCGTCGGGCCCGTCTTTCTTGCGAGCTTTGGCCCAGTTTGCCTTCATCTGCACGTTGCTCTGTTTCGCTGCAAAGCGTGTCGGAAAAATGAAAGGATGAAGGTTTTACATTGCAGTAAATTTTCACGCGGTAAGTTGACACTCGTTCAATCAACTAAAGACACTGGACTCTGGCCGTGGAATACTCCACACAAAAAATTCGTAAATATTTGAAACTGAATATGGAATAACAACGAAAAGCTCTAGGTTTGGTGTAAGCTTTCGAGGAATCAACCGACTGGGATCTGCTCTTGGGCGTCGGATGGATTTTTCCAGAGGGACCGACAGTGGATTTTCCCAAGGGTCGCCAGAAAGTTTTTTCCGGGGAGGGCACAAGTGGTGAAATTTCATTTTATTCGCTCGAAGCTAAGAAAACCTTTTTTTTGCTTAAAGTTTAATGGGAGAATGTCAAATTTCAAAATCCAGGGAAAAGCTCCCTTCTCCCCTTCTGACGTCCATGGCTCTGCTTTCCAACTTGGCACATTAATGTATGCAAGTCACTAGTCTCCACAAAGGTGACGGGTTTGAATCCAACTATTTGAATAAGGGTTTAGGACTGTGTAGGCGTAGTTACGTGAAATCGATTTCCTATTAAAAAAATTGCCGATGGATTCATGCCCGTCGCCTTTGTGAAGGCTAGTTACTTGAACTAATATGTAATAATTATTAACCTACGTGTCAACACAAATGTTTCAATTGTTGTTAGAGATATTTTCCATATCAGAACGCGACCGTGCAAAATTGTGGCGAAGCAAGAAAGGTCCAGGAAATATTTAAGAGGCGTTTGGCCTTTTCGATTTGGGAGAAAACGGCATAAAAATTCAAGCCCCACCATGTCACTGTATTTAAAAACTCCTGGAAAATATGCGGATGCATAAAGTTCAGCGTTTATCAACGGATCCAGTCAATGGAATTTTGAATTTTAGTCTTGGAAAAATTGACCAAGGTCTCTGTTACTTTAGTAAGTTCTCTCTGAAGCTACAGTGCGAAGGTTGCGTTTACTTTTGAATAGCACAGTTACAGCACATCGGAATCGACACTCAGTGAGTACACAAACAAAAACGAAATAGAAAACACAAAACATCAATGCTTCTAGCAGCAAAGTTAAACAGTATATTCCGTAAAAAGTCGCATTCTTGTGGTTATGGATCTTTACATGTTGTAGTTTGACATATAGTTATACTTCTAGATTCACGTCAAGACATTTCATTAACTGGTTTCAAAATGGATTAAGTGGTTGGTTTGTATGTACGTTGGCAGGTGACACAGTATGTATATTGGTAGGTGAGATTTTTTGATCCAAGTTTCAATCATTCCTAAAGCTGGGAATGCCACAAATTTAAATCCGCGAAAAATAAATTTTAGCCAATCACGACATAACCAAAAGCAGCAACTCACGTCTCCCCCTGATGGTGTCGCCGGACGTGACGCACAATAAAGAATCTCTTTCCATTTGTTCGAAGTCGGTGACCTTCGACCCGTCTTCGTCGTACAAGAGCTTGGCAGGGCGCGGCAAGTCCAGCCTTTCGCTGGCGTCCGCAAGAATCTCGGCGAGCGTCTCACCCCACACGTACACAGCCTTGCGCACAGAGGCGCCCTTTTGGTACACCATGACGCGTTTCTAGAAAAAAAAACAGTATCTCGCGATGCACTGCAAGTACTAGACGAGGGTAAACGCGCAGATGACATAATGCTTTTCTTGAAACGCTATTTCAAACTGAAGTGGCAACTGAAGACTTCCGACTGAGCTCTGTCCTTGGGCGTGGGAAAGATTTTTTCCAGGGGGGCCAATAGTGATTTTTTCCAGGGGTAGGAAAAAAGACTAAAGAAAAATACTTTTCCAGGGGATCAAAAGTGGTGAAATTTCCTTTTACCCGCTCAAAAAATAGTTTTTTTTTGGTAGCTGCAATAAATTTCTTTCAATTCGATCTTGATAAACCACGAAATTACCGATGACATTGTTATGAAAAGGCACCTCCGCCCCTGTTGCCCCCTTTTGGAAGGGCAGGGAGGCAATGCCACCGACATGCACCCGTTCTCCGACGTCCCTGGGGAAACGAATCAAAGCCAACGTAAACGAAAGCAGGTGAATCTTTGTTTTCTTAACAGCTATTTTTGAACGCGATCAGTCGTGCACTTACTCTGTTTGACTGTCGGTAGAGTTCTCGGTTGAAGTCGATGCCTCGGGTTCGAGGAAGAGACAGCACTGGTCTCTTCTCAGCCAACTCCTCTTCCAGCTTATGGACTCGTTCCAACCTGTTCGCCTGCAATCGAGTGAATCGAGTCTGCATCATCTCACTTTTGGATTCGTTCCTTTCAACGCAACTTGCAACTTAAGCTCTGCGCGATTCGTCAAGTTGAAGTTGAATCGCTAACTTTCGCGGAGCATGTTTCGTGTAGCGTTTGCGAAAACTCGATGTTTTCCTCACAGAGAGTGAACGTGGGAACAAAAATAGTTTTGTTGTAAGGTAAGGCACTTCAATATTCGAGGCGTTCTATGCAGTTATATTGTCAATAATTAAATAATTATGGAAGCCATGTGAGTGACCAGCAGGATAAGCTTGTTGGATAAATTTCGGGTTTCCACGAAAAATAGAAAAGGTTGAACTCTGGCTTATGTCAGTGATTGTAATTGTAAGTGTGCACTAAACATCATTTCAGTGACGAGGGGGAGCTTTAAACATGAGAAAAAACTTTCTGTTCCTTGTTGCGTTGACGGGAGAACGGAATGTGGCAGGTTATTCCCCAAAAGGTATAACATTTGTTTTAACTTATTTCAGGCAGTTGACAACAATCGTTGAATCGAACCTAAAAAGATATGTTAAACTTTAAATCACCGCATTGCTTATTGATTCTGTATGGTCAAAACCAGAAACTTACGAATTTCCAGATTTACACGGAAAAAATCAACGGCACAAGAACAACATTAAAAAACACAAGAAAAAAATAAAAATTTAACGAACAACCATCTCGTAACTATTGAACCCACCTCCGATTTCGTCATTTCCTGCCACCCACCATCGAGCAAGATGGGTTGCTCCGGAACCCTGGTCGGTTTCAACTCGCGCGGATTCATTTCCTTGTAGCGGCGTCCTGCATCGGAAATGGAACATAACACGGCTTCGAAATGGCTGTCCAAGTGTCTTTCTTTAAGACAACCTCGATTGGCCCTCAAACTGCCGTGGGCAGCTTGTGGCTGCACAAATCTATTTCTAAAACACAAGCTTTTTATGAAACAAAAGCGGGTTTCCCTTATCGGGAGTAAGGCACTTCATGAGTAATAAACAACGTTATGTTGCCACCCATCACTGGTATGCAACGAAAAACAAATTGTCTGTCGATTGGTTTCAGTTCATGTTTTCAGTCTGCTGAATAACGTCAGGAGCTATTATTTCGTCACAGCGACAACTTCCTCCAATCTGGGTAAAAGCGATTCGATGATAGGAAGGACATGGTATTCAGTGATGTTCAAAGTTAACGGGTTGACGTGTTATATTCGTTGGTACGCATTTAACCGTTGGTTTCGTGGGTGAAAATACGTTTCAGTTAAATATTGTCAACTCCTTGGCTTTTTTGCGGTTTCTGGTGTTATTCAAAAACGTTGTACGCATCAAAAACGTCAATAATTTCATAAACTGTGACTGGGTTATGTCAACATCAAACCACAACGCATTGCCTGCCTGCTGGTCTAATTGTTGGATGTTCCAAAATTTGTTATCATCGTGCAATCGATTCTTAACTTGACCAGTCCTTTTTAAAATAATCTCAAATTTTAACAGCATGTGCAGAAACAACTCAAATTATCGTATTTCGTGCATTTGCCTTTTCATGTATATAAACGGTGTTCATTTAATAGAAAATGCGTTTTGTGTGTTAGGTTTGAGTATGCTTGAACCACAGTCGAACAAGACTGTACAGCGTGTCTTTGTGGAAGATATCCATAGGCATAGAAGTAGGTTGTTTTTGTAGGGGCAAAGAACTTGGACCAGCACCAGTATCTTGTGAAATCGTTCACAAAATCCACTTACGTTTGAATTCCTCATATTAACTTTTACGAATAAATCTTGAAAACTCGTGAAATTGTTTGTACAATCACACATGCTTTAATTCTTAAATCTAATTTTTATGAATCAACCATGTTCTCCCAGAAATTAAGCCTGGTTTAATTTCATAGGGCTAGAGTTTTACAGTTTTTAGTTACTCAGGTATATATATCTCAAATGGTAACGAAATCTTGAAGCACCATCCATTTGAGAACCGCAGATCTTGAAAACTGCATGAAGCTAAGGCAACTGTCCAATATATCGGTCGCTTTCGAAAGCGAGGGTTTGAAAAAACAAGTTCTTACCGAAAGCGACGAATGACAAAACAAAACCGTTCCCACCTTGCATGTGACGTAGCACGTGTCGTTCGGTGTCCAGCACAAGGTTTTCGTCGTTTCTCTTGATCTGGTCCTTGACGTTGTCTCGCATCAGGCGCTCAGCAGTGGAGGGGGGGATGAAGTTTTCGCCGCACGAGACCCACACCTCGATCGGACACCGAAGAATCACTGACAGTGGGACTTCGCCGAAACTGAAAAACGCGTTGCAACGAGCGTCAGCAGTCGACTGGTTCCGGTCACGCAGTCACGTGACTTTCTTAAGCCAGCAATCTTAATAGATCCTGTGAACATGAAAACTGGACAACAATTTTGCGCAAGAGAGTTCAAAGGTAACAAGAACCAGCATTTAGTAAGCTTACTTGACTCATTAACGCGAACTGGTGCGTGAGAGCAGATGAACTTAACGAATCTTCGTCCAGGACCATCTGTGCATAGCGCTTGGTCGCGTTTTAATATTAGTCTTATGATTCTTATTCCTTATTTTTGTATTTTTTATATCTAGACAGAACTCACTAGGCGTTTGAAAAGTTGACGGAACTCCAAAAAACTGTCCTGAAACGGATTTGCAACAAATTGTATTGAGGAATTGGAAGCGTGGACGTTGGAACTCGTTTTTTGCGCAAAAGCCTAGAATCAAAAAGTTGTTGACCGATTTGAACGACGAAGCACTCCTGTCTGAGGAGTCCGAATATACTCGTGAGTGGCGCCTCAGGAGAAACTTTGCAAACATCCAGCTTAGGCTGTTATTTGGCATCAAGCCTTAGTAAACACATTTAACATTTGCACGTCAGTTTCATCCTAACACTGAGAATCTTAATTTCCCAACTTTGCTGTCGCAACCGTTCACTCAGTAGCGTTTACCTTTTTGCTGCTGGTGAATTTTCAAGACTTCTTGCTTTTCTGCGACCACTGGGTGGCCTCAGTCGCTTGGCCACGTCAGATACAAGCAGCTTGATGTCAGCCTCGGCTGCCGTGTGGTCAGGGGTTCCTTCGGTGGAGTGGTTGTCTGCAAGCAAGGAACAGTTTCGTACCCCTCAACGAAAGTTAACATCCGCTTCATACAGCGTACGGTCATTATCGAGAGATACGGTACTCGTGATTGATTAGGCAGCAGAGCCTGGAATCGTAAAAATGTTGACCATTTTTTAAAATTCGACAGAGCCCTGACATTTAAGCTTGACTGAAACGGCGACGTGAAACAATTATTTTTTCTTACTTTCTTCCAGCTTCTCAGGCGTAGGAGGATGCCCCTCAGGTTCTCCTCGACCGTAGATGACGTCGCGATTGTCCCGCTCCATCCACTGAATGTGCTGTTGCTTTTGCGCACAAAAGACAAAAGGGTTAGTTTCTCCGACCTGCCGTGGTAAAGAGGGGTGACAAAACCAAAAGTGCAACACTAAATTAAAGGATTTTTCGTTTTAACGTTGTAAGTTTCTTATNCTCGCGCCGCTGGCGAAAGGAAACACAACACGTCAACTGTTCCGTCCACTCTGGAAGCAGTATTTGTCGGGCTAAGAACACAAACTGTGTCCATGCCGCCGCACGTACCTGCTGCAACTTGTAGAAATTGTCGACCGCCCATTGGATGAGCTGTTCCATGTGCAAGACATGCATCCCATCAGCAGTGTAGAGTCGTCTCGCCGCCGCGCCCAAAGCCAAGCGCTGCGTGCATTGCTCGAGTATCTTTAAACGCAAACGTGCTCTTGTTAACTCCCCCGGCGCTTGTGCTGCGCCAAGCACAGGTTGCAGTCGATGCATGAGCAGACCTGTAGCCGGGTTTTAAGTTTTGGGGGGGCAAGGTACATTCTAGGGAGGAAAGAATTTTTTGTTTATATGTTTATAAACAAATGTTTAAAACAATTACGTTTAAACAAAATTTCTATTACACGTTGAAAACAAATTTTCCTGGGCACAACAAAATTTGGGGTAGCAAAAAAGTTGGGGGGCACTACCCCCTAGTGCCCCCTCCCCGTGGCTACGTCATGTGCACGTGCCTAGTTTCGTGTTCCGACACTCGAAGAAAAGTACGGCGAAGGAAATTTGTCGTATCTCAATAGCTCGTCGCACGCTCGCGCAGCCACAAATGTGAGATTCCACAAAAGCGACCGGATACGTTCAGACAGCGAATTGCCTGTGAACTGGAACGAGGCACACCTATCGTAGTAAGCTTCACCCAACCACAAGACGTGGATTGCTAAAGTAACCTGCAGTTGGTTACGAAGTTGTTTGCTGCGTTTGTTTGCTTATGGAAATGCTATTGGCAGTGCGTTACAAAAAAACGGCCCAGAGGTTCTAAAATCACTTCAGAGATCGTCACTCATCCAAAAATTAAAAAATTTTGTTAAGAAACCGCAAAGCTACAGTAGGTGACGCGGCGTTTGAAAAATATATGGCGCTCTCGTTTCAAGAAGAAAGGCGAAACAACTCATCATTGTTGCAACACGTCACCAGCGCGAATAGTGGAGGCCAACCAACATTTTCCAGGAGACGAAACTGCGATCATTGTACATTTGGTTTTGATTGAANACCCATCAGTTACTGATCATTTACTGTTAATAGTAAGAAAAAGACTTAAAACCCACACAGGACAACACAGGTGTAGCCAGGGGGGGCCAGGTGACCACGCCCCNCCCCAGATTTTTAGCATATTTAGTCATTTTGTGCTTTGAGAAGCGGCGCCCTAAACAAAAATACCGTTGCTCGCCTAAAGTCAAACATTTTGTCCCCCAACAATTTTGGGGCTGGCTACGTCACTGCATGACAACACCGAACGCACCCCAGAAACGCTGGAACCAATCACAAGCTCTCCGGGCCTCAGTCGTCCCTCTCCGTTACGCATGGCCAATACTCGACACGCTTGAGTAGGCGCAGTCGTGTGGAGTTCACGGTTGAGCGAACGCATGCTCGTCTCTTGGTGCAGCTTCTCGAGCTGAAGAGTCCAGTGGTTGAGGGTCGTGTCGGCCTCGTACGTGGACAGGTCCACTTTGCCGTTGAGAAAAGCGAAAGTTCCGCGCGGCTTCATGTCTGCAAAGCCAAGTCTCGTTGTTGCGCCCAGTCTAAACTTTGTGACTGCACACAATTTTTGTCAGTGCTTCATTCGGTGTCGAAATAAGTGCAACAATAGACTGACATCTGGTACGGGCGCCGTGACAGCGCAAGAATCATAATAGGTCCTGGGGTGTTGTGTTGAAAAGAGAAGTGAGGGAACGCACGCAAAAAATCTCGTCATTTTCAACAGCACTTCAAACTCATTTTAAAAATCAGTTTTTAACGAAGTGTTCGCTTTCAATGCACTAGGAACAAAAGCGTTCACAGTCTTTTTTAGGTTGCTACGCAAGAGGTAGCTTGTCATTTATGCGACATCTGGAGCTACACACAGGAAATCTGACAAAAAATACACATCTCCAAGTCAGGTTACTATG
>JGI24159J19872_10012383_pt1 | contig 11121 bp, 12 predicted proteins | sample Ectturendosymbi4_FD_19872 | JGI IMG/M metagenome (IMG submission 19872)
AAAAAAAAAAACGTGAAAAAAGTAAAAAGTGTTCAAAACGTTTTGGATAATCCGGATCCGGCTTGATCAACAATAATTTCCAATTCGTATCCGGATCCAAAAAATTCTCATAATACCGCCGGATCGGACTCCAGAAACCGGATCCGGTACAACAATCAATGCACCGATCGTCTTATGATGCTTTGTTTTTTTTTAGAAAATATTACTTTTCTCGCATCCAATTACAAAATGGGCTCGAACTGAAAAAAGATGTGCAAGCTTGGTTCTGAACTAAGGTGTACGGATATTGATTTTTCAAGTACTGATCCATATCCGAAGAGTTTGTGTATCCAATCCTTATCCGAAAATTTCAGAAATTTAGTATCCGATATCCATCCGTATCCGAATGCGACACTGGCTATCGGCTAAATACAAAACAAACAGGCAGTGCTTAGAATAGGTCCTCCAGTGGACCTTCATTTTTGAAACTTATTTAATCCGTGACAAGTGTGCAGTAGATTGCACTGCGCTTGGTGGAAACATAATAAACCTAACCCTTAAACCTAAACCTAAACTGTAAATCGTGACAGAAAAGTTTGGAAACTTTTTAAATAAATAAAAACTGTCACCATGAAAAGTGCAACCACTACTACCAAAATGAAAGGTGCCTGATCACAGCAAGAGTCAACGCGAAAACAATTCACACAGTAAAACACGTCCACTTTGCTACCATGACAGTGCTGATAACGTGACAAACTCAGTGTTTATTCTAATCGTGTCACCACCAGCAGACCTATAACCATTTCCAAACAAAAACAACACCCTGTCATTCTGTGACCCAGTCTATAAAAAGAACATCACATGTTATGCACTTGCAATCGGAAAAGCAGAAAAGTAGAGTGTATTTTGCCATTAGAGGTATAGCTCTGCTGTGGTTATTTTTCCATGGTTATTTTTCCAACTGTAGTGTATCCGGCTTTGTCTACTGTATTTATAACACTGAGTTCATGGCACTGGCAGTGGGTACAATGAACCTGCCCTGGTTGAGTTGGAATTCCTGCTGTGCAAGTGGTTGTCGTTTGGGCTCTCAGCATCGTTGTTTCAGCACGGCTAATAGAGACGACTCTTTTTATGAGGAAATTTTGATGTAAGCTACTATTTTAAGGTTTAGAAAACCAGACACAGGTTTGCAATTAGGTTATATGGCAAAGATGATCCGCTAGTATAGTCTTTGTCATGTGAGCAATTCAACCAATTTGGTACAGCTAATGGCAGAAGAGCTCTACATGTTGTTTAGGCTGATTTTTCCAGGAGGAAGTGCTGAAAAGTTCAGGTAGGCTACTAGGTAGCCTACTTTACTTAGTAAGCTTAACACTGCATTATTACAGTAGCCTAACTAGTAGTCTCAAGTAGTGTATGACAGCACACAACTCTGTGCTTAAGCTGCTAAAGGATGGAAAGCTGTCACAAAAGCCTCACTGCTAGTGGGAAAAGTGACATTTGGCAAGACTTTGTTTAGGCTACTCATTCACGAGCGATGATTGTACATCGATTATATGTCATTGTTTTGGGATATGTTTAATGTTACATTCTAAACTAACAAGTTCTTTGTTGATATATATCATAATTTCATATTTGACAAAATGTTTTTCCAGGCTGAATGAAATGGTTTTGTGGGTTGGATTTGCATTTGGCCTGCTGGCCATATAGGTAAGAGACCCCTGGCCTATTTCAATGCTTCATATGTTTTGATATCAATTTAGGTAGTGTTTATTTTACTGCCAAGATTCTGGCAGAACAGATAGGCTGGAGCTATTGTGTCGCTAGTCGAACATTCAATCTCGTGTCATGACGCAATTCAAATAAAAAGGTCAGTTTGTGATGCAACCGGTGTGCTGCTCATAGCACAGCAGTTAATGCTTCACGTCTAGTATGCCATTGCTTTTCAGTTCGACTCTCACCTTGGTGACTTCCCTTTTTTTACTTTTTTCAAAATTTTCCAAAGTTCACACTTAGGTGTTAAGTAATAGGTTTAGGGTTAACATTTGGGTTAGCGTTAGTGTTAGCTTTTGGGTTAGCATTAGGGTTGGCATTAGGGCTACAGTTAAGGTTAAGGCTAAGGTTAGGCTTTGGCTTTTTTATGTTTACTTTGTTTTTGCCAAGCCTGTTGCTGCTGGCATCTTGGCGGCAATATAGACACTGCCATCAATTTAAGTTAAGCATATAATAAGTTGTGAGAGGAGTGTTTACAAATTACAGTGAAGTAGATAAAATGGTCCTCACTTAGTTGATATTATGTAGAATATGCATGACTTTCATTGATGCGGAGTCAAACAAGAGTCGGATTACTTGCATCATTATCATGGTAGTGGTGGAGTTGGACTGGATGCGGATTCAAAATTTACCCAACAGGATCGGATGCGGAGACAAAAAAAAGAGTTCGCACAGCGCGGTTGTCTCATCTGCACTAGTGTGTACTGTCGCACAGGTTGAAAAGCACTGGCCTACAGCATGCAAAATATAGTGTGTTAGTGACAATGCAGTTCGGGAATTTCGGAATCCATGCTGTAACTATGAGAATGTTGGGCTAATGATGTGGGCAATAACACAAGACACATGACAAAAAACAATGGTTAACAAAACAGATTATAGAGAAGTGACAGTGTGCCGCAATGACTTATTCACTATACCTGTAGGCCTAACAGGATTTGACGATGATGGTTAGAACTTGAAGTAAGTAACGAATGTGCAGTAGTACAATGCAATATTTATTTGCATTGTGCAGATTTCTGGTGCAGCCACCGCTTGCATAGGCCAATCTCTGCTCACATTTTGGAGCCGTACTAAACAAAGCTGGATGTTTGCCCTGATAATTGCAGCTTTAAAGACAACCTATATTGTTTTGCATCTCTATTGCCTATGATAAATTCGAAAGGCATTTGTTGGCTAAATTATGCGTGATGTAAATGTTCATCTTGTTAAGTTTTTTTGTACAATTTGCTTGCACATTCATGTTAATGGCTTGGTGTGGTACAGTCATAATTCAGAGCTTTATCTGAGCACATGGTTAAAGTATGATTCAATATTTGTGAACAGGTGATCAGCTCCTGACGTCAGATTTAAAATGAGTCTTTTGTAAAAATTGAAAATTAACACTCCAAATACTTGTCATTTGTCTGGTTAATTATATTGAAGCTTGAACTACTCTAGTGTTTTAATGGTTTCCACTTCATAATTTAACTACAGTAGACCCTATAGTTTCAAGGTGTATATTTCATTTGATAAGCAGCATCTGTTTTGCCTCATGAGGCAAAATCAGTTCTGAAGTTATTTTGTCTGTAGCTGCAACCATTTGTTTGAAGTGATCACATGACAAGTTTGGAATGCATGACCTACATAGCTGACTGTAATGTCTAATTTAAATGTGGGCAAGCTTTTAGTGGCTGTTTGTTCACGTTGTGTAAAGAATAGGCTAAGCCATGACTTTAAACCTCAACATGTTGTGTCTCTCCGTATTGTGCTAGTCATGTCACCATTTCAACCATTTGTGTTTTATCAAAGATAAAATAGCCACGACATATATTTTGCCTCATGAGGCAAGATAGACAGTATCTTTTTAATATGAGTTACTTGGAAGTTTTCGGAATGTTAACAGGAGTTGGAGTTGATCTTTCAAAATTTTTCGGAGCAGGAGTGGAGTCGGAGTCTCAAAAATGTGACTCCGCTCATCTCTGGTGCCTAGGAAATTTGCTGAAGCAGAATTATCACCGTACTAAGCTTTCCTATTCGTTTTATTTATACCTGGGTTTTCCGGAAGTCCGCTCTGGGCCGTTAATTGGAAAAAAGACAAATTAGGAAAATAAGATGTGAACCAAATAACCGCCTGGGCTATTATATGGCAGTTGCATATTGCCTGTGTCTCTGTCTGGTGTGTTTTGTTCTAGTGGTTTCAAATGTAGTAGGCCTTCAATAGCTGTTGAAGGTGATCTGGGCTGTGATAAAAAAAGTTTTACTGACCACTGGTGTAAGGCGACAACTATAAATAGTATTCAAACTCAGTATAATGTTGGACATACCGTGGAAGGTGACAGGTATAAATAGTACCGGTATTTAACTCAAATATTAGCACCATATAAACGCCCACCTAAAATAAGTGCCTGTGGACAGACTAAAGACTGGGTGGAATTCTGGTAAACCCTGGTAGTGGGGTAAATATTAGGGATAATCGAAAATTGTTCCCTCCCCCAAAGCCAAAGGTCCCCATACGCCTATGGTTAGTGCTGAGTACCATGGTTTGTTGAGGCGTGCCATGTTGTAATCAGTGCTATGTTGATTTGTTGGAGTGTGGTATTGCACAATTGGTTTGTTAGGTCATAATTATTTGAGCTGATCGAGCATGCTCAATGTAATTTTGCCATATAGCGGTAAGTTGTTTCCTAACGCTGATGTAGCTACATTTGTAGCTTTTTACACGCTGCATTATGATTCAGTCAGAGGCTTAGTTCCATCAAGAAACTCATACACACACTTTTACGTTGCAATTCTATGATGCAAACACACTGTGGACTCATCAACTGCACTGGCAACAGCCCTGAAATTGTTTTTTTTATTGTGGAGATTTCTAAAATCTTGAGTCAGTTATAAGTTCTCCATATTGCATTCTTATCCATGTTACTGCCTTTCCATCCAAGGATGTCATCAGGCATTACAACAATAAACTTGTCACTGAAACATACCATTTTGTTCAGCCCAGCGGCAAGTCAAGAACTGTATTAAGCAACTGCATTTGTGATTACCTAACGTAAGACTGGAGAGTTCTTACACGGCAAAGAAATAACGAAACAGTGGTATTATTATGAAACAATTGCATTGTTGATGCTATTCCATAAGAGGTTGGGTGAAGTCTAGTACGTAAATCCTGACGTTCAATGAAGAGTAAAGCATTGTTTAGTTTTTAGAGTATATTTCGATCTCTGTTTCTACTTTCATACACACCAAAAGGGGGGTGCATTTATAGCAAAGGGGTGCTACTAATGTTGGGAAGCAGTTGTCCCAAACTTTCCCCCTTGGATCTGCCACTAATCCCCACCCAATTATGACATCACTCTAAAAAACTTAAACACAAAAGTGCCCAGATTTTTTATACTGAAGGTAGTAGACTTTCCGCTTTTGTAGAGGGATTGAACAGCGTTCCCACTTATATCAGGTATTTGTCCCTAGATTGGGTATTTCAGCAACCTTTGGGAAAAATCTGGGCTTTGAGGAATGTGGGGATTTCTTAGGGAAATTGCTTTTTTAAGGATAAAACTGAGAAATGTTCGGGCGCGTGTTGCCACCTGATGTGAAAATCAAGGTTTGATTTTACTGTCAGTTCCAACCAGGAAAAGGAAATAGTGTATAATTACATTAAAAGCTGTATATTTTTTTCTTATTAGAAAAGCAATACTTATTACTTATGCATAATTACCATCAATAAAAAGTGTGTCAAAGTAGACTCTGGTACTTCAGCATGGGAAATTTATATTATATTTCATGGTATGAAATGTAGTTATTGGCATGTATTGGTTTAATTAAAACCTGGTGTAATGTGATTACTGCTTTATAGACAAATTCAATAGCAGATGTATCTCATAATTTACAGACAATGGTCTTGAGGTTCAATTTGGCAATGCAATACTTGTATGATTGTTTTATTCTATACTGAACTTTCAGTACAGCTTGGCTCAGCCAGAGTGGGATGCACTGCGGAAAATGTCAATGTGGTTATGAATAAACTACTTTTTGCAGATAATATATGTGTGTTTGGCCTGTAGCCTCAGTGGCTTTCAATAAATGCTTTCTCAGTATTTGTTGTGATTATGCTGTTAAACATTAAATTGTTTGCAATTGCAACAAGACTTGTAGGCTTTCCTTAAAAGTAACATCCCGCCACACTAGATTTTTCCCCAAATGAAGTAAGTATGAAATTTGCCAATCATATCAAACACTTAGTGCTTGCTGATCAATGATATTAAAGACATTCACAGGCAAATGAAATCTCATTATTGTGTAGAAAACAATCTCAGGGGCATCTTTTCTCAGTGTCTACTACAGACAAAAACACTGTTTCATGCCCATTGCATGCCTGCCAGTTTTGCAAGTACACACAGTCTACTCTGGTATCATCAAGTTACCTATTTTTTCAGGATATTTGATGTCTTCATTAGAAACACTTGGTATGTGTTTTTTTATTAATGTGTATCTATATCTTATCATTTTATTAACTCTAATTGTTTGATGCATTTTATGAATCTCGATTTCTCTCACTATGCAACATTTCTGTGTGACAATGCCCAAAATGCAATAGTAGCTCATGTTCTGTTTCAGTGTTTGTTGCTTGTTAGTAGTGACAACATGAATGAACTAACCCCTTCCTTGTGATGTGATGTTTTTAAGCATTTTTCGGTGCTACTATAGCGTGAGATCTACCTCCCATTATTACTATAGCGTGAGGTCTATCGCAGCAATATCCATTCATATATTTATTTTTTTCCATGCACACTTAATTTGTACATACGCTAGGATTTCTAATTACACGATCATCACCTTCCAGCAAAAATGATGAAGGTGAGACTGTAACAGTTGACAACCAACACCTCACATTCTCTTCAGTTACTGTTGTTTTTTTTGCATCCAACCTGGGCTTTAAACATTGAATGGAAACTGACCAATGTGGTAACACGGTAGACTGTGGGCTGCACCTGGGTGGGTGACATATGGCAGTAGGCCTCAAACTATAGTAGCGCCCATTTTTGTACCCTATTCCTCTGATCTTTTAACTCATGTGATATGGACTATGTGTCTGAGCTAACATAAATTAAAAAGTAACCCATTTTAAGTTCCAAATAATTTTTTTCTGTACTTTTTAATGCTAACTAAAATTTTTTTGTGAATTAAGGTTGTATGTAACATAGCTTGAATAACAGAACAAATCTGATTTTGCAAATGAGTTAAAGGCTTTATTTTAATACAACGTTAAACAGTGTTCATTTATTAGCAATATCATCCTGCCTACATTTTTTGTGTTTGAAGCCTACAATTGACAGGACCAATATGGCAAGCAATGAAGAAGGTACATCCAACTGAATTTATTATACTGCAATTCTTGTTAAAAATCTTGGCACTCACCTTCTGGTGATGCAGGCTCATACGTTGTGAATGTTGCAATGATAGCAAAACACTTTTTGTGCCAGTCTTTAATGCAAATTGGCTCTTGGCTGGTTTTACCAAGGGTTGTAAGACCCACGTAAGCCACCTCAAAGCTATTACTTTGCAACTCCATAACTCCTCTGCTGATTGCGTTAGAGCAATTCAAACCCTCAAAAAAATTTGGCAAGTCTTCGAGTCTGCAATGAAAAAAATTTTTGGATTCCGGATTTTTGTGAGTGACGTAATAAGTGGGGAAGGTTCTTGGCCATTTTGGCTAAGGTTACCTAGCCCCAGGCCCAATTGCTAGATTGAGGTTTTCCCCTCAACTTTTTATTAAAAACTAGGCTAAATCTGAGTCTTTTGAGCCCTTGATTGGCTTTCTAGCATTTCTGTTTCAAAAGTAGTGGCCAAAAAAACATAAAATTGATAATTTTACCAAAAATTTATAATTTTACAGAAATTTTTATTTTTACCCGAACTCACGAACCAGAAACACTAGAAAGCTGATCAAAGGCTCAAAATACTCAGATTTTAGCCTAGTTGCCAATAAAAACTTAAGTGAAATAACTTCATCTATCGGTAAGGCCCAGGGCCAAGTAACCTTAGCCAAAAACCTACCCACTTATGATGTCACCCACAAAAAACCTAAAACCCCAAAAAAAATTTTTCATTGCAAACCAGAAGACTCACTGATTCTTTTAAGCATTTGGATAGCTCTCTGGCACAATCGACTGGCAAGTTATGGAGTTGCAAAGTGGTGTGAAATTAGCGATTTAATGTGCCTTCTTCTTTCGTTCAAGCGAGTTCTTCTTTTATCCACTGCTAGCCTGCCAAGATATCGGGGTCGGGGCAGGTGTTGAGCAGCCATTCGGTTGTCTCATCGTCCAGAACCGTCAGGCCGTGTAGTCCGTGAGGGGGGTGATGGATAGGACAGTGGAGGACATGGTCTACGGTTTGTTCTGCGCCACACTCACAGGGCGCAGAGGAGGCCATACCCCATTTGTACAGGCAGGAGCGGAAACCTCCGACACCGGTGCGGAGGCGGTTGAGCCGGACCCAAGCTCTTCTTGGAAGGGTCATTCCAGGGTGTGTATGTACCGGTGTCTGGAATTGAAGTGCAGAGTCTTGTGGGGTTGTCCGCCCACTCCGCGTTCTATTGATGATCTGCCCACTGCGTCGAATGTATGTTGTTGTTGTCAGAAAAACTGATGAGTTGTTGTGTAGCGGGCACAGATGGGTGTCTCGATTTGAGGCACCGTGCAGCTGCACCCGATGGATGGGTGAGCGCTGAGTGGAGCAGGTGTCCAGGCTCCATGACGGCATCCTAGAGATAGTGTGGCTCCTCTGCGGCGATGCTCAGCAGGTTGTATGCCTGCGAGGATCGGACGGTTGTCCACTGGTGTGGGATGCAGGCATCCAGTCACAATTCACAAGGCGTCGTTGATGGTGGGGTCAATAAGGCGGGTATGAGCATTGTGGCACCAAACAGGAGTGCAGTACTCTGCAGTCGAATGACCAGGTCAAGGGTGGCTGTTCACAACGTTGTTGCTCCAGCACCCCAGCCAGAGCCAGCAAACCGCTTCAAGAGTGCGACGCGTGATGTTAGCTTCTTGCGAAGTGACTCAAGGTGTCGGCAGTACGTGAGCGACCTGTCCAACGTTACTCTGAGGTGTTTGGGCTTTGAGCAGAATGGCAAGGTTTCGTTGTTGAAGTTGACCTTCAGCTCACGTTTGGGTTCCTTGTTGTTGAGATGGAAGACTGCCAACACCGTTTTTGCGGTGCTGAGCTTTAGCTTCTAAGTCTGGAGGTATTCAGCTAGTGTTGCCATGTCCTTGCTCAGCGCCCCTTCCACTGCCAGCCAATCTCCATCAGCATGCATGATTGTTAGGTCGTCAGCATATGCATACTTTCTGGAGATGGTGGTTGGCAGGTCAGAGGTGTAGATGTTGAACAGAAGGGGCACCAGGACAGATCCCTGTGGGACGCTATTCTTGAGGCGTCGTAACCTGCCCCTTTGGCCATTTCTGGTGGTGAGGGCAAAGCTGCAATTGCTAACCATCTCCATGATCATGTGGACCATGTGTCTGTCAGACAGCAATCGCAGCAGCTTGCAGGTGAGGCCGCAGTGCCAAAAGATGTTGTAGGCTGCTGTGAGGTTGACAAACACAACTGTTCCGGTCTTCTTTTTAGCTGAAAAGCTATCCTTGATGTCCTGTGTCACATGGTGACCTGATCTATGGCCAACCTCCCATGTTGGAAGCACGCCTACTCCTGTGAGAGCAGTGGGTCGGTGATTGTTTCGACATGAACGTAGATGAGTCTCTCGAGGATTTTAATGGGGACACAGCAGAGATATAAGACGATAGTTCTTAGGGTCCCCCAATGGCTTCTTGGCTTAGGGATTGCAACTACTAGTGCTCTTTTCCAGATCTTTGGAATTTTTAGTTAGCGCATGCAGGAATTGAGGAAGTCGCAGAACCAAGATTTGAGAGCCGACCTGGCGTGGAGTATAAACTCTGGGAAGATGGAATCCAGTCCTGGAGATTTTCCTGGCTTCAAGCGCCTGAGGGCAGCAGCAAACTCTTCCCGCCTGAAAGGTTCGCGGAGATACTGTGACCCTCAGGGGTTAGAATCTTCCATAGGTCGGACAGCTGTTTGTTGACAAGCCTGGTGGGCTCGTGATTCGCTAGTCTTGTGTGCCCCGTTCTTCACAAATTGCGAGGCGATGGAATTTGCCGAGATGGGGCATGCGCAAGAGGAGCGTCCAGATCTGCCAGTAAGTTTATTGATTGTTCTCCACGGCTTGCGGCTGGAGTGCGAGAAGTCGATGGAGTTGACAGCTCCCTCCCATCGCTCCTGCTTCTGTTGTAATCGAGAAAGTAGGGATGAGGCGGATCTGTCAGAGGCAGTCCCCACTGGGGCTCGGATAAAGGAGCGATAGAGGGTCTTGCACATAGTTGTTCCGGCGGCCACGTGGGATACATGGTTTAGCTGCAGAAAGTAGGCTCTCGCAAAAATCTTGGTATGCCCTCTCAATATCTGGTGTGTCCGGAGGTGTCAATCTCTTGACGGATTCACCAGTGAGAAAGCAAAAGCGCTTCCAATCAGCCTTGCGAAAGTTCCAATGCTTCACCGGATCACAGTGGGCAGGAACCTTGAATCTTGGTGGCGTTATGAGGGAGGGCCGATGTTATGACCGCGGGAACTTTCTTAGGACATGTCTGTCCAACAGTCGGCTGTCCTGGCCGAGGCTCACGATGGCCAGGTCTAGGTTGGTGCTGACATTCCAATGGCGAGAGAAGAAACTGGCTGTTTCCTTTGGGTTGTACAATAGTCCAAGGTTGTTGGATGCTGCCCAGGAGTCCAGGCTCTCACTGTCCGGGGATGTTGTGTTGTAACCCCAGTTGACGTGCTGGCAATTGAAGTCGCCAACATGCAGACTGGGGTGTGGGAACATCGGGATGGTCGTTGGAGTGAATCGCGAGCGTGGAGGTTTGTAGACGTTGACGATCTTGTATCCTGCGGCGTCTACACGCAACCACTCAGTCTCTGATTGATCTGGAGACTGATCAACCAGTGACCATTCCTCGTGGACAAATGTGGCAAGGCTGTGATTCCTGCTTAGGATTGACCCAGCTAGTGAGAAGATGGGAATCACTAGCTTGTCTGCAGTTGTGCAGTGGGTCTCCTGCTGGACGATGATGAAAGCCTCGTTCTTATAGGCTAGCTGCTCAATGACGGAGATCTTGTCTGCAGTAAGCCTCTCAGTGTTCAGCTGGAGTTTGTTGGGTCATAGGTCTTTGCCAGCATTTCTGTTGCAGTGGCCTGAGAAGGGCGTTTGATGACATACCCCATGCCGAACACATCCAGTACGGGTATCAGCGGTTGCTGTCAAGTTGACAGATTTAATAAGCATTTCGAGAAATGCCGCAACATGAAGGCATCTGTCTTCCT
>JGI24159J19872_10012384_pt1 | contig 11120 bp, 10 predicted proteins | sample Ectturendosymbi4_FD_19872 | JGI IMG/M metagenome (IMG submission 19872)
TAGTCGTCCTCGGGCTGTGGACAACAGAGTTTCTGACAGCAGCAACGTTGTGTGGTGTCCTTGATGATTTCAGTCATCCAGAGTGTGATTGTCTGTTTCTTTTATCTAAGCACTGTGGCTTTCGAGTTGCTCAATTGTTTTTGTTGTAAAACAAGACTTTTCACTGTTTAACACGCTTTTCGTCAGGTTGATAACGTTTTGTAGCCTATTGCGTATCCACTTCTAATGGCCGATTCTTTTTCCTGCTTGCATTTACAATTTTATGAGTTGCTTGACAATTTTTATAAAATCGAATCCTCCCGCGGGAACCTTTTCAAAACATTTCCAAATGAGCTTCAAATATTTCGCAACACAATGCGTGCTGTACAAATTTCGCAAAACAGTTGAAATGTAAAAACTTTGCAAACAATTGAAATGCTTTCATAAGTGCTTCTTGAAAGCGATTGTGTATAATTGCTGGACTACTGGTACCCTGTATCTGTTGTGCAATTTCGTATTTTCGTACAATTTTCCTGTTTGTTTCATAAAAATTTTGGCAATGCTCTCTGTTACCTTTGCAATGTTTTCATAAACAACTGCAGTGTACATGTGCCTATAAAGTGAAGAGTATAGCTGTTAAAACACGTAGAACACATGAGTAGCACAAAGAGGTGTTGTTGAAGCACGTAGTTATGAATATAGCCAAGTCGAGCTGTAGAATAAAGTGGGCTTCATCTAAGGCTAAGCTTATTAAATAAAGTGAGGTGTCTCTTTCTTGCACACCATTTACAGAAACTAAGGCAGGTCACTAGTNACACGCANCATTGCCTGTTGCATCTAGAGATGTTATAAGCCGTAAGCAGAGGATTTCAATGTATTTCTTTCATACGTCGNTTTGCATTATTTGTAGTGTTGTTTCAGCACTCCAATTCTTACTCTGCTCCTATGCTCGNACTCCATACAAACATACAGTGATAGCTGCATTAGTATCGGCCAATCACATAACCAGAGATCGAGTGATGTCACCAGTTACCACCGGTATATATTTTGTTATTTTGCTGCCGGGCAATCTTTCATACATAGGGTAGACTTTTATCGCCTGATTTCAGCTAAGTTAGGGGTAATTCTGGTGTTGGCGATATCGAACAAACGGGGAAAACCGTCAAGTTCGCAACTGAGTACGAGTCATAGTTTGTCAAGAAACGGAAAAGCGATGCAAAACCACCCCACACCCCAACCCATTGATTCTCTGTAAACTTTGTCAAAAGATATAGGAACATACGGCGGCTCGGTGGCCAGTACTGAAAATCGATCTGAATTACTGATCAATCATTGGAGCCCTTCTGCCAATCTGCAATCTACAAATTATGCACTGTGTTCAACAGTATGAGCATAATAGGTCGTTTCAATGCTGCTGATTGCAAACTTGGCTTATCTTGTGTACAGCGCAAGCCAGCAATGTGTCTATTGTAAAAACTGCGCACTGTTCGATCCAGAAAATCTTAGATTTCAAGAGCTTCGTAAACATGTGACTGAAACACTACGCCAACACGAAGGGATTTCGAAAAACATGCAGGTAAGGTTTACCGCAGTGATAGGCGAGAACAAGCACACGCGTTTTTGGCTAGATTTACAGAAAAGGGTAACAATAATCTCTGTTTGTCAGATCAGTAGTTTTCAACCTTTATTACGCCGCGCATTATTGCAACCCACGATAACCCAACGACCTCCACCCAGGGGCGTAACGAGGTTAGATGGCGCCCGGGGCAAGAAGCAAGTTTAGCACCCCCATGTTCGAATCTGAAGTCTTTCGGAAGTAAATGTACTGTATTGAGGAAAGTACCTGTCACACTGTTGGTGCCTTTCGACGCCCCCCGCGGTGATTTGGCTCCCCGATAGTGATTCAGTCCCGGGAGATTGTGCTCCCCTTGCCCCTTCTCGTTACGCCCCTGCCTCCACCTAAAACTCGAACAAAGCAAATGTAACGCAGCAGTGTACATAAAATAGCTACTCGTAACCCCTCCAAATATGATTCACAACCCCTCTGGGGGTCACGACCCCAGGTTGAAAACCACTGTGTTAGATTCTTTGCCTCAGCATCAGGTGAAAGAAAACCGAAGAAAGCTTCGATCAATGGTAGAAATAGTCATATTTTGTGGGCAACAGAGCCTGCGTTATGGGGACACAGAGAACCTGGGCCACTGGGAATGGAAAGACATCAGCATAATAACGACGCCACTTTCCGATGATTGTTGAGGTTCAGGATTGACTCGGGTGATGTCATACTTCAACGTCATCTCGACATAGCAAAAACGAATACAACATATCTTAGTTTGCAAACACAAAACAAGATTATTAATGCGTGCAACATTACCGTTGTGCAAAAATCTGTCGACGAAATTAGAGCAGCAAATTCTTTAGTTTGTTTTGGATGTTACCAAAGATGTAGAAACGAGAGAGCAGTGTTCTGTTACTGTGAGTGTGAGGTATGTCAAAGAAGACAGAGATTATGAAAGAATTTTGGGAATATTGTGATGTTAGTACAAACACGACTGCCAAACGTATCACAGCTACAGCTTTGAATATGTTGAGGGATTTTTTATATAGGTCTGGTCCGTGGTCAGGGGCATGATAGTGCAAGAACCAGGTCAATGGAAAGACATTCAGACAGAGATGAAGAAGTTACACCAATTGCATCTTATGCGCATTGCAGCAGTCATGTGTTAAGACTTGCTCTGTAAGCAGCTTGTCCTATTGCGTCGATTCGTACCTGTCGAGGTCAGAAACAGTGTTCTTTCATAGCTCAGCGAAACGAACAGCAGAACTGCAAGCATGTCTCCATCAGTAGCGTAGCCAGCACAAAAATTGGGGGGGGGCAAAATGTTTGATTTTAGGCGAAAAGCACTATTTTGTTAGGGATACCGCCTCACAAAGCACAAAATGACTGTAAATTCCAAAAATTTTGGGGAGGCCATGGCCCCTTTGGCCCCCCTGGCTACGCCTATAGTCTCCATTCCAGGAAAGAAATTAAACAAGATTTGTCCAGCCCGCTGGGTCGAAAGTCACGCGTCTATTGTACGTTTTACAGAATTACTGGAGCTTGTGTTTAGAGCTTTAGAGAAATTTTCTGAGCGAAGATAAAAATCGGGAACAAGAGGCGCCTCACTGTTGCGAGCAATTCGCGACACAGAGTTTATTATTGCTATTCAAGTTATGAATGAAATGACTGCTTTGTTTTTGCCATCATCTACGGCACCTCAAACCTCAGATGTTGACTTAGGAAATGTATGTCAATGGTAAAAGAGGTTTTGGGTGTTTTGTGTAATGACAGCGGGAATGCAGAAGCCGAATTCCATTCTATTTATACAGAGTTAGTTCTGGCCACAGCTGATCAACTGGATATCAATATTAAAGATCCAAGGGGCACTGAGCACCAAATAACCGAAAAAATCATGAAACCTTTTGTCTTGAGGAACTCCACAAAAGAACAGCTTGCATTCCTCATTTGGAGAACATGAGTCATCAGATGCAAGTGCAGTTTCATCCTACGGAACGACTCTATTTAAAGCTGTAGCATTTGATTCCTGCTTTCCTTACGCATGACAGCTTCCCTGCTCTTCAAGAAGCACTGGATATTCGCAGCTTTGACACTGACTCTTCGTCGTCAGTCCCGAAAGTGGAATACAACAGACGGATGTTAAAGTGGCCCATTGTCCCGACGTCTGAATTGCCAGGCAATGTCATGAAGACGGTATCCGTTTGTGATTCCTTTTTTGCAAACAATAACACCTTGTTGCGCTTATGTGTAACGTTACCTGTCACAACAGCCACAAGTTAACTGTTTTTCAACGCTTCGACGGTTGCTTACCTGTTTATGCCGCACGACCAGGGGCGTAACGAGGTTATATGGCGCCCGGGCCAAAAAACAAATTCGGCGCCCCTCTGGTCGAACCGGCGCCCCAATGGTCGAAGTTTGGCGCCCCTATGGTCAAATCTGAAGTCTTTCGAAGGCAAATTTACTGTATTGAAGAAAGTACTTGTGACATTGTTGGGACTTTCCGGCGCCTCCAGCAGTAATTCGGCGCCCCCATAGTGAATTGGCGCCCGGAAAATTGTTCCCCCCTTGCCCCCTTCGTTACACCCCTGCGCACGACGAGACCCAACCGCCCCACTTGAGTGGGGTCCATTTAACAAAATAACCGTGATGTCACGATTGATACTGAGCTGGTTATCGACGAGCTGTCCAAGAAAAAACACAGACTGAATTTCATCATGTAATCATGCTTGTAGTCTTTTGGATGAAAAAAGAATTTGGCCATTGGTATTCTGTCGTTTGTTTTTACGAATCCAGATAAGTACGTATCAGCTGACTTGTTCAAGAGTCACATTCAATGACTTCCTCGTGATCAGTGTCACTTGGCATTTCACTTTTCGTGGCTCTTAACGTTCATCAAAACTGTTTAGCCAACATCCTCTTGACAATAGCCACTACTAAGGCACTATCGCACGTGCAAGAGCATTTTGATAACGGCTTTGAGAATATCCTTGACGTCATATCCTGTTTCATTTAACAAGAAATCGGGGCGTGGCTAAAAGCTGACCTTCGTGCGAAATCGCAAAGCAGAATATCTTCGTTGATTCATTGACCGGTTAGACCCTCTCGGACAAAATTCCTGGCTGCGCCAGTGTTTGTAACACTAACTTGTGGGTATATCACTCCTGGTCTGCTCAGCAACTTTCATGTCTTTATCAGAAGCACTCGCGCAAATGTTTTCTGTGTCCGCTCGAATAGCAGTAATGGAGGTTTTTATTGCGAAAGCTCCTGTCCAATGCAAGCTTCCGATGACTCGACCGAGAATTGCAAATCAGAGCATCTTTTATTTTAGGGAATTGTGACGTTGTGGGGCAAGAGGAAGCAGAAAGTCGCAATTAACACAATACAATAGGTATTGAATAGCTTGGCTAGACGATGTCTGCAGCGGTCAACCCGAATTGATTGCCAGCACGTACTGTCCTGCACTTACCCGGTTCATATGCTTTTGTCAGCAACAGCGGAGCGGACCACACACTTTCCCAACCAACACTTATTCCTGACAAAAGTTTTAGGCTGATTTGTTCACGACTTTTCTCAACAATAGCAGATATTTATAGAGCAACAGTGCACGACATCACCGCACATCGCCTGACAGCGTGTTAGGGGTTTGATCGATGTTGTCAATTTTAAAATTTCTCACCGAAATGCCATCAGTGCAAAGGTGCGGTTTGGCGCGGGTAGATCAAAAGGCGATATTTTCCGCAATGTTTGATTAAACACCGTTTTCGAGGTTCTCGTCACTTCTTTCATAAAAACGTTTTTTGCCGGTTCTCAAGAACGAACCGATTTGGGGCTTTTCTGGGCTGGGAACGAAACATTCAAAAACAATTTAAAGAAAAGATAATTACTCTAAGCCATGTCCGTTTATACTGTGTTGATCATCTGGCAGCTCTTTCCCACACAGGCTATCTGATTCGATGTAAATTTGGCTTTCTGTGCACCTTAATCGACCAGTCAAGGGGCAACGACTCGATAACCTTGCGGTTTTTTCGGTGCCCCGGCGTTTTTCCAATTGCTAAGATTTCTTTCTCGTCTTTGAAATTCTTAACTTTCGCCAACTCAACTTATAAGTTTAGACGCAAGTTCGTCTTGCCAAATGTTTCAGAATGCCTTCATGGGAAACAATCTGAAACCAAACAAATACTGCCCAGGCATGCGTCAACCTGACGTAGAAATACAATCCCTTTACTGCGAAGCACGAACGTTCAATGTGCACGAGTGAGCTTGTAAGGACATCCCCTCAGGTATATCGATATATTATCCAACTAATGCAAGCAAAGCAGAAAGAATAAGTACAGTGTTCCGGAGACGGAAAACCTCGTTTGTGTACAGCAGGGGTCGGGAACCTATGGCTCGCGAGCCAGATGTGGCTCTTTTGATGACGGCATCTGGCTCGCTTGATATTTTCTTAACGCGATTGTTACGAATTAAACTTTCTCTGTAATTTTCTATCTACCAGGCTACAAAGCCATCAGCAACACCATGCAGCGCCAGACTTCGCATTAACAGTAAGAAGCATGTTATTAACGAGAAAAATCAGACATTTACCATTGTTTAAAATTGTTGATTTTGCTTAAAAATGCACACGTTAGTTAGTAAGTTAATTGCATTAGGTGTTATAAATATTATATGGCTCTCACGGAAATACAATTAAAAATATGTAGGTTTCATGGATCCCTTAGTCAAAAAGGTTCCCGACCCCTGGTGTGTAGTATGGATAGCCCAATGGCAACCTGGCGTGCAACTTGATAAATGCTTAGAGGCAGAAGTTTCTGTGGTGGCAAAAATCCTTATGTATAGGGGAAAAGTGCTGGCACTGTCATGTCTGGCTCTTCTGACGTAAAGTAATGTCAACGCGTCTTTACGTACATCCTGCCACTAGCGTGTCTATTCCAGGAATGTTCATCAAGCTGTCATGGCTTCAAATGCCCGTTGAAGAATATGGTTACGTACAGCGCACATGCGAGGACACGGTGTAACATCATTCGCAGTAACATGCTTGATGTTGTACAAAATGTATGCTCTTTAATCCACTTCCGTGTTTTCGACACGCTGAAGACAAAACCACGTCTATTAAAACACAGCGCAGTTATTCATTTACTATATTAACGTAGCTATTGATTTTACCACTCATAATCATAATTACAACCGAGACAGATATGCCCTTCAAACGTCCGATCGAATTTTACAGTTCAGTTTATTTAGCATCCTATACACCGAATATGCGATCAGGAAGCAGGGCAGCTGCCATTCAGTCAATGCCCCTACAAAGTAACCAAAGGACTTACTGTTGTACATACACGGAGACATAAAAAACACAACAAATACGACTGAGACACTGCTGTGGAAGCAAAAGAGAATCTCAAATGAAGATTGAGACATTTGAAGAAAGAAACAACTAAAGGAAATAACAACTAATGCAGTGTTGTACGATTAAAAGTTCTAACAATTTGAGATTCAATTACTTCTGATTCAAACAAAGCACTTTCTGAAAAAGAACACCATTTGAGATGTAAACTCAAAAGCTATTTAAGGTATCATAGAAAATGATTCTTTTGTTTACAGTAGATGAAGCTGTGTCGATTTGTTTACACATTGCGTTTTCTTCACAATATCTATAGAAGAAAGCTCTTTCACAGCCAATAATTTGGCAATATGTTATATTCACGCAGTACCGTATATTGTTTGCCTGCTGAACTGGTGTCTTTAGCTCTTATTCATGCAAAATCGTGCTTTTTCTTATTACGCTGCGCTGTGCACAGCGCATGATTTTTCCAAATACACTTGACTGATTGATTGATTGATTGCTGAATTTTAGTTCTGCATCTCCAGTACGATATGAAATGGATTGAAATCCAAGCTTTGAAAACAACTATCATATATCAAATCGCTCCTCTCGTGAACCTACAAGTTTCCTGTTTCATGACAAGCCGTAAGATTTGGTCATGCAGTCGACATGCAGCTGATTTCACGTTTGTTTGCTTACGAAACGCTTTAAGCCACTGCTACATATAAGATACAAACATGTGAAATAAAAGTTATGCAGAGCATACGGCTACTACTGTCCACAAGTACCACATGTTAAATGTACAATACGGTTTATACTCAACTGTGGAAATGAACACTAAAACTGCAATTATAATATTGGTGAGGTGTGGATTCAAGCATGTAATAACATGAAAAATTGCTGATTGTTCTTAAACACTAGTCCTAATGATTTTTGTACAAAAAATAGGGTCATGAATAGTAACACTTCCCGTAAAAATGACAATAAAACGGAGTGAAGCGAGGAGGCTATGGTCTCCTCTGCGGCCTGTGAGTGTGGCGTAGAAGACCTAACTGTCGACCATGTTGCCCTCCAATGTCCAACACCCCGACATCCTCATGGACTGCACAGCCTGACGGTTCTGGATGATGAGACAATCGAATGGCTGCTCAACACCTGCCCCGGCCCCCGAGATCCAGTGCTGCCTAGCAGTGGATTGAAAGAACTGCCTCAAACGACGAAGCAAAGGGAGGATAAGCTAGCCATGCGGACACTGCGCTTTTGTGTTGTAGTTTTGGCAAACACAACAAAAACATGGTTCCTGGATTGACTACCCTGCAGTCAAAAGATCAGCAAGTGCTGACGTGCGCAAATTACGGAATTTTTGTAGCTACTAGCTACTTGCACGTTACGCAGGGAATAGTATGTTTGACAGAATGTTAACGAATTCTCGAAACCTTGGCGTTCATACCTCAATTTGTGGAACACGTTTGATTTATTTGCTGAACAGGAGCAGGTGGCTTTATTATTACAGCATGTGGTGCTTGAACATGGGATTGAAAACAAAACAAAAATCAGGGATTGTTTTTTTGTTAATTTTGTTGAACAACTTAGTTACCAATACCTTATTGACATATGTGAAGATAAGTTGTTAAACAAAATGGAATAGTGTTAACAAATAGAGAACAATTTTGCCTCGTGTAAGATGTCGTACTTGTGCTTATGGTGTATTGCGGTTATCTTCTTTGTTTTGCCGCTTTTGGCGTTTTTCGCATCAAATTTCGTATTGTCGTTATTGCTTTTGCCCCTCCCAACGTTGTTGGTCGCTTGGAGGACCTTCTTTATTCGTTTTTACTCCACAGTAACTTCAGTTCTTGCTCGGTGTGCTTTCCACGCAACTAACTATCGCAGGGTGGTCCAACTAGGTTTGACGTGCGGGTCACTTCTAACAAAATGATGAGTAATACAGCAGATTCACAAGATTTAAAATTGAAAAGGGAGGATGAGAGATCGGTTCATTGAAAATATTACACAATAACAATTTATTGCAAATCTCTACGCCTATGGTCGAGACGTCTCTGACACTATCGTTCTTATATTAAACGCAATATGTTGGTAGTAGCAAGTCTGAGACTATTGCCCAGTGTTTTGGGTCCTATTTGATTTATGTTTCTAGATTTGACCTACTTCATGGCAAAAACTGTGTTCCAAACATCGATGCGAAATTTTTCAGTTTGGGAAGCCTATCTTTGCTGACTAGTTTCCAGAATCTCCCTACATTCTAGTCTAACACCGTTAATGTTGTACATTTTTATGAAAAGATGTTATACTTGTTCTAACAAAAATTACCTACTGCAACATACACACAACAAACAATACTGAGAAAGCTCCCGGGCCTTATAAATTCTGTCCGCGGGAGAAATGTGGCCCGCGGGCCTGTAGCTGGACCACACTGAACTATCTAATCTGGTAATGACAGTGCGGTCCAATATGTTTCCAAATTCACATTTTAAAAGCGTTTGCACTTGAAGGCAGACATCATCGAATTGTAGATGAAAAACTTGAACAATGTGACAACACGATATTCCTCCTCTTCCTCTTGTCACAAAGTGCCACAAAAACTGAAACCAATTTCTCCCTTAAAATGTGACGTCATTTATCGACGGCCATTTGGCGAGTTCACTTGGCTTTTTGTTCTTGATCCACAACAAGCCTTGTCTAGTTCGCCCGGTTCTTACCGCAGCAAAAAAGCAAACCTTACTATTGTGGTTACCAATTTGCCTTGTCGTGTCGCAAATGTGTTGTCACTTGAAGTTGCACAATCATGGGCTGTAACCTGAATTTCTCCACAACATTCTTGCTGTGTTGATATAATGCGATCGACGATAAACATATATCGAGAAAATCTTTAAAATTAAACACTAGGCTACCTTTCCAAATATATATTTAAAATACTATACAATCCTTTTATTGAGTCAAAATTGTCTTACGCAATAATTCTTGGGGTTTCAGCTAATTAACCTTCTTTGTATGAACGTATGATGTTAAATAGCCAAGCAACTCATTGCATAACTTATGCTGATAGATACACAAATTTAAACATTATTCATTAAAACAGCCAATATTAAAACTTAATGAACTGCAACGATTTGCGCTTGGAAAGCATATTTTTAAATTACACGGCAATGAGAGACTCTTTTACGTTTTGAAACGTACAAACTTGTTCGTGAAATACATAGCCATGACACAAGGAATTCAACAAGAAATAATTACTCGATTAAACTGTGATATCGAAGGCAAGATCAAAACAATTTTATGTACCCAGGGCCTAAATGAGGAACTACATACCACTAACCTTTAAAATAAATCATTTTTCTTATTTTAAAAGCTTTATTATGATTATCTGTTAGAAAATTATATTGTATTTGGTATTGTTCTCAACCAAGTACCGATGTTTGCATAGAGGAAGAAGAAACTAGAAAAAAACAGACATTATTTGTATTTGTTGGATGGGAGTACTGTCTGGTGTAGGGGTCACCAACAGTTTTGAAACTGAGAACATACCTCTTACGTACCGATTAATGCTATGAGCTACCAGTGTGATGCATATTTCTGAAATAAAAAATTTGCTCAATTCACCTTTAATTATGTTGTTGTTAATAATAATTAATGATGTTCACCTATGTGAAGACATTGACCACGTAAATGCTGTTTTAGAATGGACCCATGGGCACCATGTTATTGGCCCTGATCTGGTGTCTTTTCTTGTTTCGTTAATATTTTGCTAGTCTTCTTTCTGTTTCGAAGACGCCAAGACTTCAATAAACAATCAGGCTCTACTGGCGGTAAAACATAAAAACAGGTTAAAAACTGGCAGACGTTTCGACAGTTAGGTGCAACTATCTTCGTCAGGGTGAACACGAAATGCTAAGAGACTCAGACACGAACGTCACAAAATGTGAACGCTCCAGGTGGCAACAAGCTGATAGGAATTCAGGAGGTGGGGAACGTTGGTTAATGGTGGACAGCAGAAGGGAAAATTTTGTGTGTATAAAAATATATATATATACATCCATGGGCGCAATTTTGTTATAAAATGTGTGGAGGACAGCTTGATGTAAAACCAATATAGTCGTCGGGCCTACGCGGAAGTGAAATTATGTATATACAGATTCCCAATCTTGTTTTTAGAGGTGTTTTCAAAGCAACACTAATCACACTTTGCTTTATCCCTACAAATGATTTAGAAATTAATAAACTTAATTTTGTTGTTGGACATGG
>JGI24159J19872_10012385_pt1 | contig 11120 bp, 6 predicted proteins | sample Ectturendosymbi4_FD_19872 | JGI IMG/M metagenome (IMG submission 19872)
CGTCGGATATCCGGATCCGTATCCGGTTCCCGTTTGAAAGCAGTTTTTGGATATCCGTATCCGGTTGCAAACTCACTATCCTGCCGGATATCCAACTGGGTAACCGGATAGTGATCATCTCTGCTACATATTAAACGGTGATCTACTCCCAGTGTTACAAAATCAATTTGCTTTGCCGTTTTCAAACTTTCTATGCGCTCTAGCTTTGAGTGATGTTTCAACTTTCGACAGTTAAATTGATTGCTTCATATGTGATGTTTTGCAGTGACTGCAGTTTAATTCAGCTATCAATTAGGCTTGTTTAGCCTACTTCTATGATTTACTATAGTTTTGTTCTTTTTCATTTTTCGAGATGATTAGGATGTATGAATTAAATGTGTTAAAAACCGTCAAGCAGTAGCTTCAGCTTAAGCCTTTTTACGTTTGGCAATGCCTATTTTGCGGTCAGCAGTAAAAATCACTGCCTGTGTGGTGTCGAGCTATTTCGCCTTTAGCTGAACCAGATTGGTTGAATGCTGGAGCTATTTTGCAATTAACTGAACCAGATTGGTTGAATTAGTCACATGACAAGGACTACAGCATATCCTTGGATCAGCGTATCGTCTTTTTCATATAACCAAAAACCCTAACTCAAATTGTACACTTATGTCTGGTTTTCAAAACTTCTTAGAAAAGTCGCCTAACAAAAAGTGCTCCCATAAAAAGAGTCATTTCTGTTAGCAGAGAGCCAAAACAACAGTGATGAGAGCCTAACTGACCACCACTGCCACAGCAGGAATTCCCACTCAATTAGGTTCATCATACTATTGCGATCGGAAAGCCCGAGCAGCAAGCACGCAAAGCTTCGCACTGTGGCAGTAAGCAACAATAGATCACACGCCGCAATAACTCTATTATTGCTTGTTCGCACCACATATATATGTTGTTGTTCTTCGCGCACATCCCGCTCGTGGTGAATCACGCAATAAACGTAACACCACCGGAGAGGTTGCAACAATTACAACTGCTAGTGCCACCAACTCGGTGTTAAAAGTGGACAAAGCCGGATACACTACAGTTCGAATGGCAAAATAACTCCAGCAGAGTTTCACCTCTTGCGGCAGAATAGATACTATTATTCTGTTTTTCATGCTTTCATCCCGAATGAGAGTGCACAACATGTGATGTTATTTTTGTTATTTTTATGGATTGGTTCACAAAATGACAGGTGTTTTTGCTTGAAAATGGCTATATGTCTGTTGGCGGTGACAAGGTTCGAATAAAACGCTGAATTTGTCACATTTGTTCCACCGTTATTGTAATCAAGCAAACGTGTCTCACTGTGCAAAGGTTTTAAGTGTCGACTCTCCCCATGATCGGGCGCCTTTCGTTTTGATACCGTATTTTCCACCTAACAAGCCGAATCATCGAATAAGCCAAGGCCAATATTTAGCTGTGAAAATGAGTTTTTTTCATATTGCCGCCCAATAAGCCGAGGCCATTTTTAAGAAGTGACAATGGATGGAACGGAAGATGATATGTTGTGGTTGGACGACGACGAGAAAGACAACATTGTACTTGCTCAGCTAATAACACCAGAAAATGACCCGTACGACGACCAGGTATCTGCCGAGGATTGGAATCTATTATTCGATGCTTCTGACGATGCAGATGATTAAATTGATGGATTTTAATAAATTTCTGAGATTGAAGTATATATTTTTTTCTGGTCCAAAGCTGATGATCTGCCTAATAAGCCGTTTAAGATTGTGTTCTGCGATAATTTACTTTATTCAAAACAATTGTCTTTATTTTCTCTGCTATGGCCGATCAGCGTTAACTTCGTTAAAAACTTGGTTTTGAAAATATCAGAAGTGTGCAAGAGCCGGAGTGTCGGAATGGACCCCGGCTGGAGTCTTAACGAATTTCGAAAATAGGAGTGGAGCCGGAGTCATTTTTTCTGAATATGAGGTTACCTTGCTTATTATCAATTATTATTATTGCAGGTTGTTTTTTTTACAAAGCATGTTATAATGTAAACTTCAAATGTGAAAAACAACTTCACCGGAAGTCCAAAAACTTTGATACAACTTGGATGTAAATAAGGTTAGGTTGGTGAGTTTCATGTGTGTAAAGCAGCGGTCCCCAAACTTTTTGGATGCTGGGCCAAAATCGCCATCTCATCAGCGTCCGCGGGCCGGACTGTTTTGTGCATTGAAAAAAACAAAAAACTACACACATAACATTAGACACGTTTGTAAATTGCAATTTGTTTTCTTTATTTGGTACCATGTTGGCAAAGTGACTTCTGCAACTGCTTCTTTTGTTGCATAATAGTTGTAATATTTGGTTTCATGCTTGACGCTGCAATACGTGAAAAGCTTCGACGATTTTCAAGAACCCTGTATACCTCACCAATCACTGACTAGACAGCAGAGACGTAGTGGAGACCAAGACTTCATCAAAAAGTCCGAGACACGAAAATTTGCAGATTTTGCCGAAATGTTTCAAACAATTTTCAAAACAGTGTCTTCACCAGCTTCGAAGTTGACATTTTGCGAATTGTCGGCATTTTTCTTATTTGCTTACTGTATTTTATATCTTACCTGCACACAAAACAGACAAAAAGTATTTCAACTTCGAAGTAGTTGAAATAAACAAGTTTTACTAAATCATATTGTTGAAGTATTTAAAGTCTCAAGACAATAGGTTTGAGACAGAGATCTGTAGTCTTCGAGACCCAGATGAGACCTGAAACCTTCAAGACTGAGACTCGCAGAAATGGGTCTCGATAGTACTAGGAGTAGAGGCAGGCAAATTTTTGGGAGTGCGAAGTATTTTTGCCCGAATTTACTCAAACTTACTCGAAAAATTTCACTCTCAGAAATGATTAAGACGTTTTTTTGGAAGCCACACAAAAATCACGTGTATTTTGGAAAAGAAAAAGTCAAATTCGGACATATTTCGACAGNCAGTCTCCTTCATCGTACAACAGGAAACAAAGGNGCCGAAGCATCTGTGCCCAAATTTTGCGGGATTTTGCGCNAATTTTTAGAGATTTTGCCAGGATTTTTGACAAATCAAAACTTTTGGGGGTGCACTTGTACCCCCATAAACCACTGTCGAAACTGGCCTCGAGATCAAGTATTGAGACTCCATAACTGTTGCACATGGTATTAAATGCTGGTACCCAACAAACTCGCTTGTAATTAGCATGCAGCAGAGGCTTAGCCAGTTGGGAGCCCAGTGGGGCATGGCCCCCCAAAATTGTTAGAATATATAGTCATTTTGTGCTTTGAGAGGAGGTACCTCAAACAAAATAGTGTTATTCGCCTAAAATCAAACATTTTTGTCCCTCAAAATTTTGTCCCCCCAAAAAATTTGGGCTGGCTACACCACTGCCATGCAGTATTCCTGTTAAAAAATCTAAAATCTACCAAATAACGCTTATACTTCAAACGCCAAATCTCTACTACAATTTACAAATGTTTATGCATGCTAATGTAGATTCTGCAGCAGTCTGGGCGCCAAGCTCAAGTACAGTATAAGGGAGCTGGTGCGCAGTAAGTTCCAACACAAAAAGCAACTATGATGTAACAATTTTCTGTTTTATGTTTACTTGTCTGAGTTGTACGCAAAGCGTAACATTGCAAAGAATGGCCTCGGTCCTAAGTGAATCTTTTCTGTTACACAAAATGCAAGTTCACTCCTAAACGTTTGTAGTTGATCCTTGATCAAAGAGATAAGCTTGGTTTGTTTGGTTNATAGCGTAAAGCTTATCGGGATAAAATTATCAATTGCAGCAACTGCTTTTTGTTTTTTTATCCGTTTCGTGNAATTACATCTTACATTAATTCATTTAGACGAAATTGTAAAAACACTAAACATTCTTAGGAAGCTCGCGGACCGGATTGGAACCCTTCGCAGGCCGGACTTTGGGGAACGCTGGTGTGACGATTTGGACAATATGTTGGTCATGGTGATACGTTGAAAATCTATTGGCCAATAAAATTTAACTCACATAAAATTTAGGTAGTGCTCATCCAGAGATGTGGCGGTCGGTAGATGGCGCCACATGTAAATAATGGTCACCGCCAGATGGTGCCCATGAGTAACAAGTCACTGTAATAGTCACCACAAGCGAATTATCGTAGTTCACTTATCCCTATATAAAGATAGTGCAACCTAGTAGTAGTAGAGTGAAGTCACTAGGTGATTTACTGTTACTTTGGTTGCAATTGATATAGTTGAACGTGGTGACTAGAGGAAACAAAGAGTGAAGTCAGTGATGGATCTCTATTGCTGCTGGTTGCTGTCCTGTTAGTTAATGCCCCGAATTGCCATCTTTCGCCTGTGTTTGGCTCAGTAGTTCAGGAAGATGCAGTCAACTGCAACAGATGCCACTTTTGATGCTATAACATCAGATTTGATGTTTTCAGAAATTTTTTGATGTTTGATATTTAAGGTACAAATTTGATGTTGAAAACGACTTTCATGTTGTAAGCAATAGTTTCTTATTTTTTACCAGTTTTTGAAGATAGTTTGCAAGTTTAGCAACCGTTGTCTGTCTTGAAAGGTCGTCATTTGATTGTGTAGTCTCGTGTTTTCTGTTCAAAATCGGAAAGTTTATTGTGCGGGAAGCAATGATGATTTATATAAGCAGTAGGTATTTGCGAGATTGAACGGAGACGTACAGTACCACAGCGTAGAACAGAGGGTCAGGCCTATTGACTATGAGGGCAGTGCGTTAGTCTAACAAATTTAATCAAAGTCACTGTCTTATGAAGAGAATCATGTTTATTGTTTGGTAGATTGAGATATGATTTATGTTTGCAGAAGATTAAATTGCTAAGTTTATTTGTGCAGCTTTTGTGAGAATGCAAAGTATCCTGTACTTCTACTACTGTACTGTAGAGAAAGAAGTAGAATGATTCATTGGTAAGAGTTATTTTTATGACAAACAGTTTAGAAAAGGAAGTGGCAGGTGCTTACACTTTAAACCATTTGGCCAGTTAACAAGATTGGATGCAGCGCATCAATGAAATTTAAGCTAAAATCTTCAGAAATGATGAGATGAGCTTAGAAATAGTAAAGGAAGGGAAGAAATGCATCTAAAAATGCAATCTGCATAAAAATGCTTGCATAGAGTAAGCTATGTCGAACTCAATACCAAAAAATGTTTGAGGAATTTTAGAAAATATCGCTTTGTATAGCCTTACAGCATGTGCCATGATGATAGATATGGAAACCAGCTGAGCTGTACCAAAAATATTTTAGCTTACTAGCAAGCATGTCTGCCTTAATGACATAGCAGTGGGTCTAATATACAGTGTTACAATCCCGATGTTAATTAGTCATCATGAAAAATGCTATTTTGCAAGCATTGGGAGTTGGGACCGTTTTAAGTTTACACTGATGGTAAAACCTGCTCATACATGTCACTTGTTCTGCATTTCCTTCCAGTTCAGCTTTCACTTTGGCACCTATTCTGTGGATAACACTAAACGGAGGGCCGGTGTCAAGCGAAATTTCTGACCTCTGCAAAATTTCTGACCTGTTGTTGTTTTTCAGTTATTTTGCAGAATAAAGAATTTACGTTTGGTAATTCGTTTTTTGATGTGTGTTGTGTAAATTAAAACACTTTGGTTAGATATCAGGTACCCACAACAAACTATAGCACGGGAATAAGTTCCACCATTGGAAATTTTCGGGCTTAGTCCTTGACCTCAATTACTTTTCTTTTTCCCAGCCTAACCCAAATCCTAACCCGTCACACTTACCTGTATTCCTAAGCCCTAATAATCAGTTTTATCAACGTATTTAGTATGCAGAATATTGCTCTGTGCATGTGTACATGATGTGAAGTCAGAAATTTCGCTTGACACCGCGCGAGCTGGAGGGCCGTGTTGAGGCGGGGTAGAACTCATTTCTAGCACATTTTGTGCGAGTTCGCGAAGTAGCACATTTTGAATGTGCGACTAGCACATTTTGAATGTGCAACTAGCACATTTTGATATGTGCGACTAGCACATTTTGATATGTGCGACTAGCACATTTTGACATGTGCGACTAGCACATTTGAAAATGTGCTTTTGAAGGTGCTGATTATTTCGAATATGCTACTAGCACAAACACATATAAATGGCTGCTTATCAAGTTTGGGGATTTGGAGGTAGCACATTTGAATTTAAGATCATCAGTGATATTTACAGTGGCGATTTGGATCACAGGTGCGGCCGGATGGGACTATCCAAATTTTGGATCAGGATTTTATAGAATTTTTCAGTTGCGGATCGGTTATGGATATCGATTTTTGGGTTTGGGTCGGGTCATGCTGAAATTTTTTAATTGCGTCTATTGCAACAGCTTGTTGGCTGTTGCGTCTATTGCAACAGCTTGTTTAATTGCGTCTATTGCAACAGCCTGCACGAGACAGGAGGTAGATTGCAGGTGCTGGGGTATGGAAGGATGAAAGTAGGCCAGCTATGTTGTATTTTACAACTGTGAACCAGTTGTCAGTATTGTAATTAAACAGTTTTCAAATTTGAGCAAGCTAACTTTTTGTATCTATATTGTGATTACCACACAAACAAGCTATGCAAGTTTCGACATGGCTTGAGAAGCTAGTAAGGCCAGGTAGCAGTCTACGTGCCGCCTGGTAAAAATTTTTTCAGATGCCGTGTGTTTCGCTTTGACATTTTCCCACATCATACCTGAACTTGTTTTTGTTTTTGCAATATTGCATTTATTGTGAAGGAAGATTGGGATATTGGAACGGATCGAGTTTACAATATTTTTTTAATTCGGTTTTGGATTGGATACAGGAAAACTACCTCGGATGTAGATCTTGAAAAACTGCGATCTGTACACACTTCATTGATAAATAACAATAAAAATATCGAAAAACCATGTCATACAGGTATGCCAGAGGGCGAGGGCATTGACCTCCTGCACTTTTGGGGTGGAGGTGCTTTTTTATAACTTCATACATGATATTTTATGGTTTCCCAAGATCGATTTGAAAAAATATATTGCAGCTAATCGTGCACCCACAAAATTGAGAATGTTTTTCTATAACATTTGTTATTATTTCTGAAGCCAATTTTGTTGTGGCACAGAAACTAGCATGTAGCCTATGGTAACTATCATTTGTTATTTCCAGTGCCCTAATTCTTTTACTGCCCCCCATGCCCTACCGCTTTTCTGGCGACCCTGGAAGTGGTACAGTAGGCTATGGAATGGATCGTCACTGGTCATCCTTCCCATCAATGTTTCCAGGTAATGCCATTAAAAGCGGGTAAGATGCTTCTACATATATGTACAAATTTCAAAGTACATAAAGAAATCGCTTCCACCCCCAGAATAAGATACTTTTCATTTTGTTCAAGAAGTGACGGTAGCTTGTTACATTAACAATTATAGCACGGAATTGCGTATAGCGAAGTAACATTTCTGTCGATTTTCCAGTGACGGCATCCACCTCTGCCTATAGGCATATATCTGTTAGTGCAGGTTTGTCCGCCGCCATTGTGACTGACCGTCACGCACTGAGGGGAAAAACATTGGGAAAGATGGAGAAGAAGAATTGCTATATATAGGCTATTTCTTTTTTAAAAAAATGTGTTTCGCTCCAACGGTGATTACTATAATTTTGTAGAATACATCACTGCCTTCCTCTGGACAAGCAGAAATTATTCTTTTGATGTTCAGAGCTGAAATCCTGCCCAACGAATGTGAATTCTGGACCCTTAGTTGCAAAAACGTGCGAATATTATCACTAGGAAAAGCGATCGCGTACCGTTTTGAAAATACAGTATTGAAAGTTTACAAAAATGACTTTCAATAAGGATTTTGCACACACTGCAGGCGTTAAAATTGCTTTTTTCCATACAAAACTATATTAACACAATTTTGCAAGGTCAGTTTTACAAATTTCCTGGCCAATGGGTAAAGAAAAGGCTGAACCGAACAGGCCTATGATTATCACTGCCATAACAATGCTCCTGGCGTAGCAAGTATGAAATTACAGTACTGCAAGCACAGGTTCAGAATAGAGAACTGAAAGTGAATACCACGAATCTTTATTTCTCTCCACGCAGTGTAAATCGCAATGAAAACGACCGAAGAAGTTCACCCCAAGCCTCCAATACACGCATCTGCAGTACACATGAGTAATACAGTAGTTTTAAATCATTTTCAAGAATGTTAAAGGCAAGTTGAAACATTTGATATTATCATAAATATAAACTGCAGTGTGCCGTACTCGAAATGGCCTTGAAAGCAGCAAACGTAGTGCAACGAATTGTTTCCTGGCTGGAGAAGGCAGACACTTTATTTGGGACTATTGGCCGCATTTATAGATTTTATGTTTAAGCGAAAGTGGAGACCTAACTGGCCCGAATGTTAAACACACTTTCTGCCGAATGCAACAAATTCTTAGCTGCTTTGAATCCCGGTTAACTGCAGTCAAAGTCCACGTCGAAAAAACATAAAACCATACAGTTCCGCCTTTTCCAAGCACGGGACAGGTCGCAGCGCAGAAGACCCGTAGCCAGTGAGGGCAAAGCCCCCCTGGAAAATTATGTTGGACATAGTTTAAAAAATTTGGGCCACTTTTAGAAAGCTCTTCGTCCCCTGGTGTCCCAAGCTGGTTACGGGTCTGGGCCGCGTAATGTCATGGTGAGTGATATTATTTCCATCTACGGTTAATTAAGCAAGGTGAACAGAGCGAGAATTTTATCTCAACACTTACGTAGAAACTGTCAAGTCCACACTGATACTGTATTTTATCTTGCAGTCAGTGTTGTAGTTATCTGATGATTCGCTGGCAAATTCAAAAACTATGCACGCATTCAAAACTCAAGATGAGACTACAGTAAAAGCAACTTCAATATGATATCTTCCTGCAAACTCTATCTTAAATTTTTTGTTGTGTTCTTGAAACTGTATTTCTTCTCACCAGAGTAGCTTGCAAGTTGTGCCACAGTTTACACCAGTGCAGCTTCGATTGTGAGTGCAATATCGGTACAAATGGTAGTTTGACAGATATCGATGTTGCAATATTTGTGCAAGTGGGCGACATGCAAATTCACGTAATCGTTTCACACGTTACAATATTTTGGAAAGCCGAAAGTACTGAGACAGCAAGAACTGATGTAACTGAAGTTTTGTGCGTTTGCTGTATCGATAGCGAGGTGTAACTCTCTGGAGCTTCATGCAAACATGGTGAATCCATCGACGGCAACATTCAACCTGCATATAAATATCGGCGACTCATACCCAATCACGTACAAGTGGTGAACAAAAACGTAGTACAGTATCCAGTCATAAGCTTCTCCGCAACTGTGATAAACCTTGAGTAGCAGTTGTACTATGCAACAATGGCACAAGTATTCTTTACTAAATTACATTAATATCCATTTGCAAACGTATTTACTGTTCCACAACAACGTGATTCCAGTGGCGATACTAGAATGAAAAAATTGGGGGGTAACACTGCGGGACCAAGGCAAAAGTAGGGGGGCCAACAAATGTCAATCTTGCATGGTGATTTTTCGTTGTTTTGAAGATTATGTTGTTATGATTAACCCTATCAAACTCAACATGAGCTTGTGAATATCGTTAAATACGAACTAACGTTATTATTCACTAGAGACACCTAAACGCAACTTTACTGGTAATGGTAATGCAATCACACACGTTTACTGTTATGTAGATGCAGCCACAGACGTGTACTGCTATGTCGAATATTCTGTGCTAACAATGCAACTTCCACAGCACTGCACATGTGAAACGGAACACCATTTTCCGTACGCAATTGTGCTGGCCCCGCATGAACGAAAACAGCTCCACGAAAGTGAGTACAATTCACATGAAAGCGAAATATGTTCCAACGAGTTCCATCCTGACACAGAGAAAAGTAGGCTGTTGACAGTCAACTAGTTGTATCAAAATATTTTTTCTACAAAGCAAATTTTTTAAAAAAGAAACCATCTGCCAACAAATTGGTGACGACTGACTAATCCACGTTAGTGGAACGTTGCGGACACTTTGTGATTGTGGTGTAACAATAACAATGTTATGCAACTACTATCACAAGTGTAACACCATGTGCAGTGTGGATAGGGAAAGGAATATTCAATGCACTGCACCAGGGGTGGGCAAATAGTGGCCCGTGGGCCAAATGTGGCCCGCCAAAACATTTTCAGTGGCCTGCAGAAGCATTCAGGAAAATCTTCAAATCTGAAATTACAGCAAGGTGTAACAGCAGGCATAAAACTTGATTTGCAGAATATTCCCAACAAAGCTGCAACAAATCTGTTTCAAGTCGACCTTCATAAACCATGAAAATGCCTATGACGTTGTTATGAAAAAGCACCCCTGTTGCCCCCCTTTTGAAAAGGCAGGGGGGAAAGCACCCGCTCTCTGCTGTCCCTGAACATATGCAATGATACTTGAAACCACCGCTTGGCATCACTACTATGGCTCTTCAGCTGCAAAATTATAAATTGTGCAACACAGTACAGCTAATGACAAAACTATTTCACATAAGAAAAAAAATGAAGTATTGTGACATGTTACATTGAAAGCCTCAACGATAAACATATTTTCAGAAAATTTCTAGCGCTTTTGTTAAATGACAAAGTTGTTGAGTATCAATGCATTTTTGTTGTGCATGGCAAGATGTTCATACAAACAGACCTGCTCTGTTTAACACATTGTTACCATCACTAGCGTACGGACGGGGGTGGTCACTGTGCCATGGCCCTCCCCTTAGACCAGGGGTTCTCAAACTGGGGTACGCCAGAGAAATTTCGGGGGTACACGAGCAACTTCATTTTTCTGGCACTATGACAATTTTCCGCAGCGGCGATTTAAACGTTTATGTAACGAGCAAGAAAAAAGTTGAAGCTTACTAAGTGCAGAAGGTAAAACCACCATGCTGCGCAGGCTTATGATTTGCTGTTAGACATCAATAAATCACTGTTATTGGAATGCTATTATAAGTAGCAAACTATTAAATCTCCCAGCATGACCAACGTTTTGTTTTCGCACTATTTTCTCGCACTTGGGAGTCATTATTGTCTGTTTCGTAACAAATGAGGTTTTACATTGCTGTGTGACGTTACTTGCCTCAACTA
>JGI24159J19872_10012387_pt1 | contig 11118 bp, 5 predicted proteins | sample Ectturendosymbi4_FD_19872 | JGI IMG/M metagenome (IMG submission 19872)
TTGTCATAGACTCTCTGACCATCTTCACTGCACAAATCGTCCATTCACATATGTATTGAGGAAAGATATGTCTACACTCTCCCGCAGATCAAAACGTACACAGTTTAGAAAAAGTGTTCTCAACGAAATATCACGCAAAGCAACTTGAACCGTACTACTTGAATGAAGTTTTGTGATGACAGCTTTGCAATAGTTACACCTCTTAACTGTTCCGTGATCAAGTGGACAAGAGCGCTTTGATCTGAGACTGATACCCTCACGATCACGACAAACACTTCGCAACTAATTGTTACGTTAATGCATTATACGGTAATTGCAAAGGCGTTACATTGCGAAGAATACTTAATAACGAACTTATTGACAGGGCCGGCCCTAGCAGGTGCGGGGCCCGATGCAAGTCCTGGGCGCGGGGCCCAATGAAGACCTAAGCGCGGGACCCTTCTGAGCAGTGTTTTTATGACGTCATCATGTTCAGTCAACCGTGTTACGAACGTGGTAGAGCGCATATCTACAGTAAAGCACTAACACGAGAATTGAGCTCCTTTGCTAACGTTCGAGAGGAAATTCGCTAGTTCTGACGAGAGCGTTCTTTGTTAACAATGAAAGTTATATGGCGTTTCTACTGAGTTCTCAAGCGCAAGGTGTATCTGGCAAAAATGAACAATCTATCCAAACACCATGGCGCGGGGCCCCAGAGGAGCGGGGTCCAATGCAGCTGCATCGGTTGCATCGGCTTAAGGCCGGCACTGCTTATTGAAGCGACCCTGGTCTCCATCACTCTGTCAATGTGTGCTTTTTGAAAAAAAGTCAGCTACGAAAAGTTTCATGACGCCGCATTTTTTGCACGCGAAATCGTTGATGATTGTCTCCAGGTCGCTATCTCCAAGAATCTCATGCTCCATGCTCGTCAGAGACAGCATGCTTAGTTTTTGCCCAATTGAACTGCGAAGATAATGCTTCTATGCAACATAGAAAAAGACAGCTCTCTAATACAGTTGAAAACCATGAGGACAAATTTATGCGAAGGAATTTCAGTATTTGGAAAAGAAGAGTGTACCTCGTTTTCCACAATACACAAATACATTCGCAATCTCTACATTTTCCGTCAGTGTGATCAAGATTAGGTTTTTGCTTGTCCAAAATGGCTTTGAAGAGGGCTGCAAATTGCACAAGTTCTTCTGCAAATGTTAATGTTTGCACTGCAGAAGAAAATTTGGAAGAGGAACTATAATTAAATCAATATTCGATTATCGTTTCGATTCAAATAAGCACACTCATATGTTTTTGTTCGTAACACAAACGTTCTGGGTTTTTATCGTACGCATACGTTTTTTTTGGTGTGCAACCTGGGTTTATTTGAAATCACTGAATGGGAGCCCTGTATGGAACTTTTGAACACAGACATCTTGGTAGGTAATGCAGCGAGACAGTGACACTGCTCATAGCGGTAAGCCACGTATAATTTTATACTGTGTGAAAAGAAGCATGAGTAAATCTGTAGCAGTGCTTCCACAAGTTTGAAAAAGCCATTTTTATAGTATGAGACTGTGATCAACGTGCCCGAGGGAATAGCTTAACCCAGTGGTTCCCAAGCAGGGTGCCGCGGCACCCCAGGATGCCATTTGCAATACCCAGGGGTGCCGCGAGATAATGCGTTTTCCAATATATCATTAAAAAATACATTTTCAAACTTTCGTCAAACCCTAAAGCACATAGCTATGGGTGGACCACTGGGTGCCGCGTACTTTATATTTCTCTCTGTAGGGTGTCGCAAGTCTAAAAAGGTTGGGAACCACTGGCTTAATCAATCGAATCTTATGCAGGCTTATTTTCACACCGTACAAAAATACGTGGATTGTTAGGATACGTCTATGCAGACTTGTGGGAATACCTCTTTATCATTAAAGTTTAGTTCTGACTTCTTAGTGAGCACTAAGTGCAAAGCTATATTTGCTGTGGCGAGTTTTCGTAAATAATCTGCTCAGTTTTTTAAAGCCTGCATGTTGTTCTAACTTCAGTAAGTTGTCCGATAGTCTTGTCATGTTCTAGTTCTACTTGTCATTGCTGGAAACAGTTTTGCGAAAGTGTCTAACTTTCTTTTTTTTTCACCGGTCATGTTGTTACGGCCGTTGGTAATTCTTAAATTATAGCTAATTTGTAGAAAGTGTTCGGAAAATGGATATTAAGCAGTTTATGAAAGGAAAAAGCATTTCTGATAGCCGAAGTGCAGAAAACATTTCAGACAAAGAATTGAGAATTGAGGTTCGACCAGCACAGACTAATGGTGTAGAAAGGGTAAAGTATTTTGTGAACATCGCCAGCAACCTGAAAAGGATAAGCAAAATTTTTACGTTGCCCCCCCTAGAAAATTTTCTGCGGACAACCATGGATTGCACTGATTTCGATCTGATTCTTGGGTCATAAAGCGTGGTTCTGTTTGGTTCAGTCTTTTTAAGCCACTCAAAAACGGTAAATGCCCAAGTTAACAGTTTCCTTAATCTACAGTATATAAAAAAAAGTAGTAATCAAAAAGCTCTACAATTTTTGATGCGTGATGAAAAGCCTAAAAACATGAAAAACAAGAAGTGTTTTGATATTCAAGCGCGAGGCCCCGGACATTTGCCCGGTTTGCCCAATAGTTAATCCGGCCCTGAGTATCAGTTGTTACCGGGCCGCGAAATTACAAAATCTATACTGGTGGTGACACTACTCGCTATCTGGGCATGTGATTGATCGATAAACTTCCCATGGAAGCGCTGTTACGTGAAGAGAGCGATGGAGCATGCAGTGAGTGTTGGAGATGGAGCGAATCTGTAGACTATACTGCAGCTGTCTTATCTGATGGTTCCAATTGGCAACTCCACTTCAGCCGTTGAAATATAACAACCGCATCATAAAGCACTCCCGGGCCGCGGTAAAATTGTCAAGCGCTGACTGGTCTGCGGTTTGGGACCACTGCTTTAGGCTGTATCATTTGAAACACATATTGTAGATAAAAAAGATTGTTTGGCATACCAACAGTTTTCTCAGTTATGTGTGACATTGTAACTTGTGAAAAATAGTGCCCATCTTTTTGGACCCGCTTCAAATGTTTTGTGAATTAATGATATAAGGCGATTTTAAACTGTTGTGATTCCGTGAAAGATCGCATAGTTCAATCAACAAAAATTGCCACTTTATTCGTCTATAAAATGTAACCACTTTAAGACGTGAAGACTTTTTGGCGCACCCCTTTTTGACTGCCCCCCAAGCGCCTGGTCTGGATCCGCCACTGGCTTAGATGTAATTTTGACAACATTGTATCAAAATCCCAAGCAATTGGGAGCCTTACATCCTACAGGCCGATTTATCCAATGTTGTTCTTACAGCAGCAGGTTACAATTTACAAGCTTTCTAAAATCTAATCGGTTTCTAACAAACGTTTTCCAGGTACGTTGTTTTTGTGGATCTATTGGCCGAGCTTCAATGGTTCTGCAGTGGTGGGCAATGAAAGACATCGTGCTGTTGTGAATACTCTACTGAGTTTAGCAACTTCTACTGTAACGACCTTTGCTATCAGCGCTACAGTGAATAAAAGAAATAAACTGGACATGGTGAGTTGTCTCGTATGTAAAACTTCATGGGGGGGATTTGTACTCCTAGAGGACGTTTACCTATCTAAAGTGGTAGATTTAAGGTCAGCAATAGAAGGGGAAAATGTATTTATTTATCATGTATTTCCAAATATTTATACATATATCAGTAACTATTATTTTCAAAAATCATTATATGCTTATTGTTAAATATATTAACTTTGAGACATAAAAACGGAGTCTACCTTTATAGTTCTAAAAATCCAAAAGTTCTATTTAAAAATTCATTGGATTTTTGTTATTTTACTTAGCCTTTATGTCATAGGAGGTTTTAGGGGCACATGCTCATCTGTCGAAATGCTGAAGGGGTACGTGGTCAGAGGAAGGTCGGGACCTCCTAGTTTAGAGCATTCATTGCTTCCAGGCAGAGCTGCTCGCACGAGAATTAAGTTCAGTTGAATTTTACTCAGTCTCTTTCACGCCGCTTCAGTTCCTGCGACGTTATTAGTGAGGCTCAGTATATACTAGCTTGTGTTCATAGTACTGGGTCACCAGTGTTTAGTTACTGTTGTAGTGGTTCTTTATGGAGCCCATAACCGTATAATTTGGAGTACAAAGTCAATTTTTCACAAATACTGGTATCGATACACAAATTTATTTACTAACAACTTTTCTTAATAGTCATCTTTGCGCACAGTATCGGTGATATTTGTACAAAGATGTTACAGTATAAGTTACAGCAATAAACGATTCCTACCATGATGTGATGCAATCAATATATTGTTGAATGGCTGCATGATTTTAACCAGTTTAAAATCAAATTTTGAACTAAGTCTTAGATTAATAATCTTCTAAACTTTCTGTCTAAATCTTTTTTCAAATTTTGCCAAAAAAAATCCGCTATATACGAAAACAAATTTTTGCCCGCCAAAAAATAACGACAAGCACAGCCGAATTCGGTGGAAAAATAGCATATCTGGTAACACTGTGTAGAAGAGTGTCTACTCTAGAGGACTGATTCCGGATCCCATTTTTATATATTCTACAAAACTGGACGATTGTTAGTAAAAATACTCAAAATCACAGCAAACTTTAAATGTGATAGCTTTAAAGTACTTGACTTCCTTGACCAAAACGTATGGTGTTTCCCCAAATCTGGGGGTGGCCGCCCTCCCTACCCTCTGTTTCGAACGGCAGTGATGGAGCCTGTTGAACATTAAGCAGCGTGGTGGTTTATAATTGCAAATGCAGTAATCACGAGTTCTTTAGTGTAGTGCCATAATACGCAAGTAGATTGTTGTACTTATATATAGGCCTACATCTGGTAGGCAAGGTGCTTTTCACTGATGCAAAAACAAATTTGTGCATGGATGGCTATTCAGGAACTTGGACCTTTCAGGATTTGAGTAAATTCAAATGTGTGCCAGTAATGTGTATTGCATTAGAAGTTTCATGAACGAGGAAAATTAACGAAAAAATCTTTGGGAGTAAACATGTTTCGTTTTTACTCACATGAATGGGCAATATGTCAATTAGACGAAGAAAAAAGAAGACACTACATAGGTTTTCATAAATTATAATACCCTACATAAATTTTCAAATTCATATGTAAAAGGTCTGCATTCAAGCATTGCGTTTATTTCAATTTCTGAAGAAGAAATGCTCACTTATAAACTTTTTCTCTCAAAATTTGCAGATCCATGTTCAAAATGCTACATTAGCTGGAGGAGTAGCAATGGGTGCTGGTGCAAACTTGATTATGTATCCACTGGGAGCAATGCTTACTGGTATTGGCGCTGGTTTCATATCTGTAATCGGATTTCGTTACATACAGGTAAGGTTGCATAATAAAAAAGCTCGATTTAAAAACTTAATTGAAAAACATCTTGTATAAGCATTGGTTTATGCCCTACAATCGTCATACCAAATGTTCACACTGGTGCTAAGAGACTCCATTGGACAGCTCCTTGGGCGAAAACTAGTTTATGCATCTGGCTGGTATATGTACGGCGGTAATGTGGCGTGAAGGACTGAAACATTTGAAGTAGCTAATGTCTTCTTCAATTAAAAATTTCTCGTATATAAGAATTAGTTGAAAACCTGCTCATATGGGCGTCTGAAGGGAGGCCTTGCCCTCCCTGGAGTTTGAAATTTTTTGAAAAAAAGGTTGTTTCCTCAGTTTTGAGTGGGAAAAAAATTTCACTACTTTTGGCCCCTCCCTGGAAAAAGTTTGGAAAAACCCCTGGTGGCTCTCCCTGGAAAAAACCCTTCCGACGCCCATGCCTGCTTACATCCAATAATCTCGCAATTCACTTCTAGCAGATCTTGCTTCTTTCTATGGTTTTTTTATTTTTTATTAACAAGTCGCAATATCTATTACATTGGTATTTGGAATGTTTTCACACAACACTTGGTGGCGAATTATGCAGTAAGTTAGGATAATAATCGTAAATATCCACTTTTTTGCACAATGCAGTTAACCAACTGGTGCGCATTTTATTGTGGAAACATTAAAAAACATCCTCGACTCTAGGGTTTTCTTTTAATGGTTAAATGGTTAGTAGCTCTTCCTTGGCCCTCATGTATTCAGAAGCCGTCCTCATAAAAGCCACAATTGCGGCACATCCGCCATATCAATCGCTTTGTAAAATAGGGTGGAAAAACGCTCACACGCTTCAGTAATCTACAGTTGCTCCGCTATACATCCACATTCCACAGCCCTTCCATCGCAATGTCTTGCAGTATTGTGGGAGAGTTGCACTTTTGATGGCCTTCATGGTCTGTGTTTTATATTCTAAGTTATCAAAAAGGCAATCTGCTCAAAAGTTTGCTTCATTATGTCGTCTGCGAATGTTTTTCTGTATTTAACAAGAACGTGACTGACGCGGTAAGAAGCACTATAGTTGCGACTTTACTCTGGTTGTTCGGTTTGGTGAAGGTTGACTGCGACTCTGCAAGCTGTTTAAATCCTGCATTTCTATGGTGCGTAAAGGCGTTTTGGCCGGGAAATCCCGCTAGTAGTGTCCGCCAACCGTTGTACAATGCCATTCCAGATTTCCTTTCTTAGCCAAATCATCATTGCATCGCAGATCAATCAAACAGGCTTTGGATGGTAATAAATACAAAATAAGCTCCCTCTCATTGATTGTGAGAATATTAGGTCTTGGCTCGTTTCCCCTCAGCCATGTTTACGTTTAGGAGTGTCTAACCGTTCTGATTGCCAGCTGCTAGTAGGGTTGCCGGAAAAAATGTTCAGGAAGAAGCCAATTTAGAGCCAAAAACCGCTAGATTGTTTGAAGACAATGTTCTAAAGTGGCGCCTAATCGGCAAATAGCCATAAACAGTTCTTACTTATGAAAATACACCTTATCATTAGTTTTCAACATGCCATAACACGTGCAAACACAGGCAAAAATCATGAAAAACGCAAACAGATGAGTAATTAGAAGCCAATGTAGAAAAAAAGTTTTTCCCTAGATCGCAATCGACTGGTTGGATACTCTTCTAGAATGTACCAGCTCAACACCGCATTAATTCGCGTTTGACAAAATCTTCAAGTAGCACAATCAAACACATTGCAGTAAACAAGGTTTCAGAACCGAAGGCAAATAATGGAGGGTTTCAGAAAGCGATATTCTTTAAATGTTTTTTCCATAAAAATGTTAAGTTAACAAAAACCTGATTAATTACAGGGCATCGAGCAGCAATGTAAAATGTGGCGCAATACGTGATTCATGTGAGTGTTGAAAGTACAAGATATCATCTTTGGGTATCCCGAAATTATACTCGAATTTGTGCCTTTCTGACTGAATAATGCAGTTTTACCTTACAACATCTTTGGTGCCGGCCGAGTTACGCTAAGAGGTATAATTTGCCCATATTGGCCAAGCCTTTGCAACTCCATAACTCGCCAGTCGATTGTGCTAGAGAGCTACCCAAGTTAAAAAAATTCGGGCCCCTCTCAGAAAATTCTTCGACCCGCCTGGTGTCCCAAGCTGGTTACAGATTTGGTTCTAGCCCAGATTGAAAACAGTTTAATGAGAAAGTTTTTACTATCTTTGTGCTCCATAAGCTGTTCGTATTTTCCAGCCTGTCCTGACCAGGTTCGTAAATGTCCACGACACTTGCGGAATACACAATCTGCACGGAATGCCAGGTATTCTTGGCGCAGTTGTTAGTGCTATTTCGTGCGCTATTGCCACCAAGCAACATTACAATGAGAGGTATGTTTGCATATCTATGTTTTGCTGCTGTTGTGCCAATATTCCTTGTCCGTATTAATAATTAAACAGTCCCAACTGGTTCTCGATATCATTGGTATCATTTAGTACCAAAGATAATGATCTGGATTTGGAATAGTATATTGTCCCAACTTGATTTGAATAGCAATTATGTCAACGAAACAACGTTAAAATGACGTACAAATATTTTAACAACGTTAAAGTGACGTAAAAAATTATAAATCCATTTTACCGAAGGATTTATAATGCAATGACGAATTTAAGGAGGTGTAATCCATGTACAGTATGTTACACCTTCGTTCGCTGCCGGTAGTTTCGGGCAAAATCCCGGTTTCCAGCGTAACTTAGCAACTGCATAACTCGCCAGGTGTTGTGCCAGAGAGAGCTGTTCTTCAAACCCTGAAAAGACTCGGCAAGTCTTCGAACCTGGACTGAAAAAAATTTGTTTGGTTTCGTTTTTTTTGTGAGTGACGTCGTAAGTGGAGTAGTTTTAGGCCTTTTTGGCCCACTTCATCTGGTCCTGGGACCAAACCGCTAGGTGAAAGTATTTCGATCAAGTTTTTATTGAAAACTAGGCTATAATCCGAGTCTTTTGAGCCTTAGGTTGACTTTCTAGAATTAATTTCTAGATAATTGATTAATTTGTTGTTTTTAGGCCATAGCTTTTGAGCCAGAAACGCTTTGCGATGCGTGCTGGCGTGACGACGTTGTACAATAAGACTTAACATCGTGTCCCGCTTGTGAGGTTTACCGTCAGCATTTGCGAGTTTTGAAGCGCTGCGTCACTTTTTTAATAAATCAAAGTGCTGGTAATTTTCGTTGTTTCAAACATCACAGCAGTGAGCAGTGCAAAAATTTTCTCGCGCGTGTTAGTAGCCTCATTCACACTACTCTGACATCTACTCGTACCTAGTTTAGTGCATCACACAGTATGCAGCTCTCGATCCTCGTTTGCACCTTTACTACACTCTCCTGTTAAGTACTTAAATTAACAAAAAATGTGCCTACAAGAAATCGTTTGACTAGTTGCACAACCTAAAGACAGACCGGTCTTTCAGGATCTCTCAAAAATGCTCTTGTTTGCAAATTTCGCTCCCGTTGAGTACCGCTTATCACATACGTACGTACAGGAAGTTTCTTTCAGGAGTGGGTTGGGGTGGTTGAAGCCGTTTGCTCCAATAGACCAGCAGATCACTGTACATGTAAGCTGTTATATTGTGTGGCTATTGCTCCAACTTTATAAATAAACTCCTTAGAGTCTGTTAAAATGTCGAAGTCGACATCCTATTTCATGCGAGCTTTCTATGCACCATCTAAATGATTTATAATGTCAAAAGAAACATGTACCCGAGAAGTTTTAAGCAGATGTTTAACACAAGGCACCAAAACCTCAAATGGCTTTGAGTCAGGCTCGTAATCCTTCCCTGGGTATCGGTACGTCTTTAGTATGCTTCGAACTTTTGCTTGCAAGATCTTTGACTGCGGGAGAACAGTCTTAAGCGGTTAGCGAGCTGAAGGACCGAAGAAGCAAAGGCTTTCCACTTCCGAACATATGTTACAATGCAGTGGCGCACCCAGCTCTTGTGCCGTCTAGGCCGGTAGTAGAACTTGCCGCCACGTTAGGGTTGCCAGATGCGTTTTGTAAAAATACCGGCCATTTTGTCAACAGTGACAGATCCATGCGGCATCCGTAAGCTTAGGGGCGAATCCAGCCAGTAAGGGTAGAGGGAGCGATTTCAGTAATATTTGTTAGTCAAGCCCACAACAGTTTTGCAACTGTAAGAGCGATGAAGTGCACTTCACAACACTGCTGTGACAAAACAGTGGACGACAAAATGGCCATTTACAGCAAATTTTGCTTTGCCAATTATACAAACTTATGGCGAATAAAGTTACTTTCCTAGGTTTTACGGGGAGCGATCGCCCCTTGGACCCACCCCTGCGTAACCGCATATTTAAATGTCACTGGATTCTCGAATAACATTTTACAAAATAACGCTTTTTTGACAATGCATTTATTTTTCATGTTATTTTTTTACAATTTCATGAAGCTCCCACAATGGTTGCTTTGAAAATGTTTCAACGAGCGTATGAACGTAGGCTTTGCGAGCATGGTCTATAGCCCGTTGCTTAGCAAACTAACCTACGTACTTTAAATGAAAAATCACTATGCGGGTGCCGAATCACTATGGGGGGCCCCAAATGACTGCGGGTGGCGCCGAAAAGTCCTAAAATTGCCACATGTACATTCTTCAATGCAGTAAATTTGCTTCCGAAAGATCTCAGATTCGAACATGGGGGCGCCAAACTTGCTTCTTGCCCCGGGCGCCATCTAACCTTGTTACTCCCCTGACTTAAGTAGAATTCCAAGTTTACATGTTGTATATCAATTTCTGAAGTGAACATCTTTCCGTTAATTTTGATTTCTATGGTATCTTTGCTGGTATGAACACCATAACACAACTAATAATTTACTGCGTGCTACATCATTTTCCGTTTGCAACAAACATTTTCTAGCTCACCTGAAATTCTTCAAAATATTTCCCACTACATTCTGAACAACTAAGATTGGCTGAGAGATGACCTCCCGGTTGATTTGCTGGCCCTGGCTTGAGCCAGTTATAGTCCGCTGACGAAATAATGTGTCTGTTCAATGCAGCTCGGGTGATTGTGAAAGGTTCGCTAGTCTCTACAATGTTACCATCGTCCTGTCCATTTCTCTGATTACTTGCATTCTGTCTGCAATAGCCTACCGTAGCAGTTCAGACAGCAACCGCACCTACGGCAGTTACGCGGTTAATTGCCAAAGGAAATGCTCATACAGATCACGTTTGGGACGACCGAAGATGCTAAGTATGACTAAACAAAGGAAGAGGAAAATGGAGAGACATGAGTGTTGTTGAGGGACAAGTAACAATTTTCCCTTACACGAACTTCGCTGAAGGAACTAACAAGATTCAGTACTAGAGTCATTGTAATTTGGGAAGATCTACGTTAGCTCTTTTTGCAGTTACTGCAAATTATTTATTTTCAAAATACCGGCTTCAGGCACTAGTTTTTAAAATACCGGCTTCTTATCGGCCTCTGCTATATTGGCAGTGAAATACCGGCCATCTGGCAACCCTACGCCCCGTAAATATTCTTAACCCTGCTCAGGTAACCTCTAAACACAAACACCGTTGTTGTCCTTGCCCAAAATGGGCAGATCTTGTTTATTCGCTTATACTGGACTAACTGACAGGTTTAGACGCGCGCGCGGGTTTTTGTACAACTTAGCAAGTCTTCTCAAGCTCATCCGATCAGAA
>JGI24159J19872_10012392_pt1 | contig 11116 bp, 10 predicted proteins | sample Ectturendosymbi4_FD_19872 | JGI IMG/M metagenome (IMG submission 19872)
GGAGTGCGACAACAGAGCTGCAAGACCCGCTGCTCCTCCACCCTCAACCACCGCCCTTTCCACTTCAAGCAACCGCAGGATGGCAGAGGCAATGTATTTCTCATCGACCCTTACCACTTTATCGATAAGGTCCTTGGCGGTTGCAAACGAGTTATATCCGACCTGCCAAAAGATACTTCTTAGATTTCTGCAACACACGCCGTTTGTCAAGAGTGACAGAATCAAGACGAACCTTTTGGGCAAAGCTCACTGCAACTTACGACGGACACCCAGGGCCCAAACATACCCTGACCGATCGCACTGAAGGAGGCGCATTATCGATGGGATCAGCATAAAATTATTAAATGTTGAAAACGCTCGACAAATTTCAATGTTTTTGACATTTGAAATCGCTGATTAATTCATGTGATATGAGATAGACCTGCTGACAGTCTTTTGTTACTTTACAACAGCCTTTTTCAACTTTACAACAACATCTGGAAAACAAACATCACGTTCTCATTGTCGTGTGAGAGGATGTGCATCATGTTGGAAAGGAACTAACCACACGGGTGATTCGCAGCGTACACAAAGTAAATACTTCGTGCCCATACCTCTGTAACACTCAATCCATCCGCAATTGAATCTTTGGCGCCTTCTTGCGATTTCTGGCAAATTATTGGCCGACCATTTTGAACAGCTGTTGTCCACGAAGGGCATCTTTCGGATTCAACTCCCTGCCAAAAATGTGAAAAACTCTTTTATCGATTAAAATCTCGTCGATGCAGTTGGAAAATTTGTACGATGTTTAAAACAGTTCTTTACATTTTCATAAAAAAAGATAGCAAGTTACTGCAGATTACTTGATCTATGCCACAACGACATTGGTGCCAACATAAAACGATTGGTCAGGTACAGCTCATATCTCCGAATGGAGTGTAGGAACAGTGGTGAGAATCTCCTTGCACCTCATCTTTGAAAACGCACAGTATCATACTTTTACTTAATAACTGCCAATAAGGAAAATTTTTAATATCTGTATGGAAAAAGCAATGGAATTTTTTTTGATTGAAAGAAAGACAGTGTGAAAAAAATTAATGAATGAAAAAATAGTGCTAAAAACCGTAGTCAACAAAAGAAATAGTAGGAAATTTCTTTTAATGCAAGATGTTTTAACCGAGAAGTTGTGATGTGGCCGCAAAAGCTTTTCAAGATAACTTCCGTAAAGTTTTTAACTAATTTGGATTGACCACTTCCACGAACTGTTGAAACGAGTTTGTAAAGAACATAGGAAAATTCGAAAAGGTTAGATTTGCAAAAAAATGAAAAGCAACAAACTGCCCTTCGAACTGTGCCGTTGACACGGTTGCCCAACAACGCCACATAAATAGCTGTTGGAGCCAACCAACGTGCCACATTTGCTACTCAGCAATGATGAAAGTTGCGTTAATTGGCAGCTGAACATCCCCTCTGAAGAAAACGCATGTGGAATGAAAACTGGTCAATGTTCACAACTGGAATAACGCGGCCTTGCAACACCTTCTCCTTCAATGAATGATGATATCCTTTCCCAGCCATAATATTGCAGATGCTCGCGATGTCGCTTAGACCGATTGGGATTGTGTGGACCTTACAGAGGTTGAGGCCCGGCAATGCAATGAAATTACACATGAAGTGTGTTGCGGTTTAACCAAAAGCGAAATGTAATCGCCTGTTGCATTTGTTTCTGTCTGTTTTCTGCTCTTTTCTTGGCTGATCAGCAAAACAATTCACAAACGAACGGGACTTTCCATTTGCTGTTTTCACAGTAGGTGCCTTTCACTGTAACGTTTTCAATCACATTATAATCAATCTGCACAGGGACGCAAGCAACTTGTCTTGTTTTGGCCGGGGGTGGGACAAAATAAGTGTAACATTTTGTATTTTTCAAAAATTAGAGGGGCTTTTGCTCGGTTGTCCCCTCCCTGGTTGCGGATCTGAATCTACAAAGTTTCGTCGGTGTGGGCAGAAACGACCTGTTTTAGTAGATGTGAATTTGAAGAAAGGTTGTATTTCAGCATAGCGTGTTTGGGAATAGAATCCAAATTTTAATAGACTTTATTCAAAGGTAGTCAAGCTGAAAAATTGCAAACTTTCCTGAAAAATCTCCAACTGAATCAAATATTGAAAAGTTCTTCTTACTATGATTTTAATATTTGGCTTGATGTGCTTCGCCGCCACACTGATTCCTGCTATCAGTCCTCCCCCTCCGATAGGAACGATGATATATTCAGCATCTGGAAAATCTTCCAGAATTTCAATACCAGCTGTCCCTTGACCAGCCAAAACATCTGGGTGATCATAACTGCAACAGATAGATTAGTAGGATTTGGAGCTCCAAATAGTTTACATGTCTAAGTTTTCTTAAGGAGAAAAGTGCAGAGTGCTTAGGATCTCAGATTTAATAGCGTTACTGTATCCCATTCTAACGTTTCAGATTACCCTAAAACGGCAGGCTCTTGTATTTAAAGCAGGTATCTGAAAGTACTAAATGTAATGTAATCTGAATGAAATTTATAGCTGATCACAAACATAGCTTTGAAGCACGATATTTAGTAGGTTCAACGTCTGTTAAGACTGCCTTTACTTCAACTCACCCATTGATGTAAACGAAACCATGTTGCTGACCGTAAGCCATAGCAAAGGTTTTTGCCTCAGCAAAACTGTTTCCATGGAGTATGACATTTGCCTTAAATTCTTTGCAACGACTGATCTAAAAAAAGATGAAAAAAAACTTATTGAAATATGAACGTCTTTTCCAACGCAATAAAATTGATTTGTTTGTGTGAAAATCGACGGCACACTTCAAATTTCAAAACGTTACCTGACCGGCCGTCGAGTAAGATCAAAAACCAAGAAAATGAATATTTGATTTTGTCTATGATTGGGAAAAACCGAAAATGCTCTATCAAAAACGAAAAAATTGAAATATATTGTTCTCCCAACACTGCGGAAAAGTTATAGAAAAATCTATTTTAAAACTGGGGAAAGTGCAATATCTATTTTTCCTAAAACATACTTATTTGAAATCATGCAAACACGGAGAATGCAAAACACTTACCGGAGTTCTCGATCAGCATATATTAGACAAAACGTATTGCTGTTTAATACAATAACATTAATATGCATGCCCGACTACTTCCATTTGAAACAGAGCAATTAAAGCACCATTTTCTTAGTGTTACATGAAGAAAGAGAACACAATTCATTGTCCTAATCACAACTGCTTTTGGTAATTTCAGTTTAGCTTCTGCAACCAAAAATGAAGAATTAGGCTTAAAATTATTCAAAAGCTCTTTTCGTGAGAGAAAATTCGAAGCAACAAAAATCATCCTATCATTTATTCCATTCTTTTCGACTTCCACTTCTTACTGCCTTACGATTAAGAAAAAAAACGACAGTGTTTTGAATTTAAAGACTTACGTGAAAATATACCCCTGTAATATTAACCAATTTTATTCACAATACACTGAAGAAACAGCTTTTCCTATGTACCTTTACGACTGGCGCTTGCACAGGCATCACAACTGTAGCTCGAATGTCGAGTTTCAGAGATTGGTATGCCAGAGCTTGGGCATGGTTGCCAGCAGATGTCGTGATCACACCTTGAGCCTTTTGCTCCTTTGTCAAGTTGAGCAACGAATAGAGTGCTCCGCGATCTTTAAAACTGCAATATACTGTATGTTGATACAGCGACAACAAATGGTTTTGAACGTTTTTACCATCCAACACTGTACAAAAAGCAAAGGGCGTGTTGAAATCCTTTTCGCCGTAATTCATTAAATGGCAAATAAGAGCAAAATATCTATGAAACATGGTCAAGATCTAAAATGCTTTTAATTTACCTTAAACCAAGTGAATCATTCAAAACAGAAGAAACGAAAGTAGTACTACAGTATACCTGCCAGTGAATTGCGTAAACTCTCTTTTAAAATACAACTCCATTTCCAGTTCCTCCGACAGCTTTGATCTCTATGTAAGCAAAAAACATAGATTGTAATAACATTTGCCATAAAGTAAATCCTTTGACATGATTTACTCTCCAGTTTTTGAAGAAAGCTTGCCTGCGACTGATGTATCTACAGTTCTGATCGCAAAGTTATGGCCGTAAGTTAATATTCTACAGCGCCTGATTCACAAGACTAAGTTTATTTGATGGCAATTTCGGTTGAGCTACAATCAAAACAACACCAAAAATCATAACTTCAGACAAGATGTCGTTTGGCCAACTAACACAACACAAACTAACACAAAGCTATCAGCAACTTTGTCAAATGTTTTCCGATTTCGCCGTAAAATCAGCTGTGATGAAAAAGATAACTTGAGAATGCGGAAAAGTTGTCAAAACTGTGGAAAAATTAAAAGAAAAGTAAGTCAACCTGTGCAAGCAAGGACAAAGATTGTTTGAAATGCTCATCATATCACAGAATTTTCAAAAAATTTGAAATTCGTGCAACTTATTGTAAAAGCTTGAGTAAAGTGTCTTGTGTTACATCCGTTTTTGAAAATATTTGGAAAAACTTAACTTGGTAATTTCATTAAAAACAAGCAAAAATGCTCTCTCCTCCGAATTACTTTGCTCCGCCGATGCTAAGCAATGTTAGTATTTCTACTGCATACTTTATTAACATAGTGGTGAACGTGATATGAAAAGATTTGTAATCAAATTGCTAGTAAGATTGGAGACTACGTAGATGCTCAGTGCGCCCAGACTGACATATAAGTTGTCACAGGATACGCTTGTAAATTATCCAATCTGATTGACACAGAATTCTCATTTCGTGAAAAGTATTGAGTTCTTTTGTTGTTTTTTTTTACCGTGGCGCACCAGCGGCGATTTCTTTCGAATAAAAAGATTGCTCATGTTTTATTTTCCTTCTGCAAACCTATCAACTTACAACATTCTTCAAAAACAAACCGACTTACTGTACAAGGCGTCCGTATCACTCCGCCCTTGATTTTCTCTGCTGCATCCAAAACTGTTTCGTAATTTACCCGTACTGGATATTGCGGGTCACAAAACGGGTCCACAATCTCCTTTTCATTTTCAATTGCAGACTCCATTTCTATCGTGAATCGAAAACTGGTTAAAATAACACTAGTTTCAATTTAAGGTTAGCAGTCAAAATTTGTTTAAATGTTGTTTTTTTTGTCACATCAGAAATCAAGGGTGAAACTCAGAGTGGTTTCATGCTTACTCCGTAATGTGCGCTTTCCTTGTATTGTCGAAAGCAATTTGTCTGAGTCTTCTGGAAATACTCGAAATATTAACGTTCGACGAACGCAGCAAAAGTTTGCTGGTCATGAGAGACACCGTGCAGAGTTCAACAACCCAGCAAATGAAGCCACCGTCTCGTATACCGTTCTGTGTATACGGCCTGTCGGAAATACAGAAAAAAATATTGTTGATCTTTTGAAGACGTGTCGTGAAAGCAATGACGGGAATTTGGAACGCCACTTTTGTTGATCTTTCACGGTGTTTGCCAATGCAGCCGCAGCCATTTGTTCTGCCAAAGCTGCTTGCAGGATACAACGCCACTGCTGCCTTCCTTCTGCAGACCTTGTTTTATGTTTCGGGAAAGTTCATCCACTTGACTGACACCGAGTAAAATAAGTTCTGACAACAAAGTTACTGTCGATTCCCGATTTTCTAAAATCTTGCAAACGTTTTGTGAGTCTTTCATGGTGGTGAATATATCTGAACAGGAAAGTCTACAATTGGAAATTAAGTTGACATTGCGTTAAACGACGATTTCTTTCCGCTTAAATCTTGAGTTGTTCAAGATAGTTTAATGCAGGGGTAGGCAACCTTTTTCTCACTGCGGACCGGTTTTAACCTGGCATTATTTTGCGGGCCGGCCCTCAATAAAATAGTACTTGGCACAAGCAAATTTATTACAATGCGTAAGTCATCATGGCACTGATTCAATGAAAGATCTGGGCTTTCTTTTTCGCAATAAGATGCTCCGACCTCTAGAGATTATGGTAGTCAATGGCTCCCACAGTGTGTTCCTTATGTCAGTCGTTCCAGTAACTTTTGAACCGATTTGTCCTTGGTTCCGCACGACCCGGTAACAATTTCTTCACGGACCGGCACCGGGCCGCGATCCAGTGTTTGCCGACTCCTGGTGTATTACATTTCTAAAAGATCGCAAATGAAAATAAATGCTGAAAAAACATGAATACAGTAAATACGGCCCATTATTGCTTTAACAATTTCAGAAATTGAGTTAATGCCATTCCAAACATTTTGCACTGATTTTGAATGCAGCAACAGAACGATTTACGTCACAAAACTGTAAAACAGTTTGAAACAAGCACCGGTGTCACAGACAATTATTTTTCCCATTTTTACGGGAAATATGGTATATTGCTGCTCCGTTCTAGATTATAATACTTTAGTTAAATTAAGCAACCCGGTTCGCGCAGAAGGTTTCGTGCACAATAGTGAGAACGATGCACAATCGATTCTGGATGACGTGCAATTAACCTCTTCGCGACAAATGGAAAGACTGCAGATGTTTGAGGGCAGGTGGAAATTCTCTAAACCACGTAGCCTATACGTACTTTGATTGTTATACCGAGCCAGTATCTGTACTTTTCTGCATGTGTCTCCAACTAAGCATACTTTGTGAGCATCTGAGTTGAGTCTGCGTCTAATACTCCTCACCCTATTCAGATTACTGTACTCGATCACACTAAACGTGTTTGAAATTTTAAGAACTGTGAAAAAAGGCTGTGAAGTTTGAATTTTCAACTGGTTTTTGAGCAGAACCGCAGAACCGCTGATGGACAATGAGCTCTACCTTGAATTACTTTGGTTTGGCACGTGACGGTGAAACATAATACAATTTTTTTTCAAACAATTAAGCCGGAGTGAATCTGAGTATACTCATTAAAAAAATATTGGCTACAAAATCTGTAAGCTATTTCTGTTCACAGAGTGTCTTTTATGTTGATAAAGGCAATAGCAAGTGAACGTACACCACAACAAACATCTTAAGAGCCTTTTGCTTTGCTTCGCTTAATTGCTGGTGTGCAGAATACAGTATTCTGTTTGAAAGGAGTCATGCTTTGCTACCCACCAAATGTTTAAGTGTGTTATAGGCATCTTTGCTAAAAGCATGGTATCCTTACCGCTGTTATTATCGCAAATAGGATTGCATAAAGTGTGCTTTTATGCAGCGGTAGTCGATTACACCAATTTCTGCCAATATTCTTCCACAGTCTAAATAGCATATTTGGAATGTGCAGAAAAGATGGTCTAAGCTTCTTCGAACCAATAGTCGTTGAATGTGGTTTATGTTATTGTGTTGTTACGTTTATGCGATGAACACAAATGTTAATTACAAGTTTGCTACCAATTTCAACAAATGGATTGCACAGATCACACATGATTTTACTGCGTTTGCACGCATTTTACCATGAAACTACCTTGACTCTTATATTTTTTAAATGTGCTTTAATGCGACAAGTAGTTAAAGGAGATATGGCAACTTAAGTCAACATGGAGGTATTCTGTTTGTAACTAGCAGTGAAACGGGTCTTGATTGACTCGAGGCGATTTCCTTTCTTGAAAAAAAACTGACTTGACTCGGACAAGGCAGGAACTCGTAATGACTCGCAGGTTCCTTCGTATGGAGAGTATTGCCATAGGCGTATAGAAAGGATGTCGGTCGCCTCCCCTGGCCTTGAGGAATTCGTCAAAATCAGGGAAATGTTGGGTAATTCTTTGGATCGGAAAAAGTCAATGAACTTGGATAGCTTTTTCTTTTGTGTGCAGTGAAACCTTTCGGAAATTTCGGCGTATGGCGCGGAAACGTCCCGGGAAGGTTGGTGTTTCCGCCAATTCCACCTCTATTTCTGCAAAAATATTCATTAGTCGATTGTGTCTTATTACAGCTTATACTGCTATACCCTTCCTGCGCTTCACTAACTTTGCAAATAAGAACCAGAATGAAGGACTAAACACGGCTTGAGAACAAAAGTGAAAGATTCCAAATTACCGGGCAAATGGGTCTGATGAAGAACTCAGCTTAAATCGGCATCGTGAAGAAATCAACTTGACTTGACTCTGGACTCGACCTGGGAGGCAGAGGTGTGAAGACTCAGACTCGACTTGTACAGTACTGTAGATCGGGATTCGTATCCGTTTCTGGTAGCTACTGCATACACACAAGATTTGTTTGAATCGGTATTCACTTGAGTCTATGTAGGCATATGCGATGGTAATACACAATTTGATTTCAACCTGATTTAAAAAAAACGTTTTATGCAGAAGTGTGGTGCAGGTGTACAAGATTTAATTTCACAATGCCCTTTCTAAGAAAATTTGCCACGTCAGATCGTTTGCTTTTAGCCTATCATTCAAAACGTGAGCTTTACCAGCTTATCATGTACGTACTTACTCACCATCTTCGCTTGAAGTCCGATTCAAATAGAACAAATGCCATGTACTCTGCTTCTTGGTGTGTAAAAGTTGGGGTATCATCACAGTCAGCAATTCAAGAATACTTCTTCAATTTCTCTAAAACGAAAATATAATCTGCAATAAAAAATTGTGAGACAGGTCAAAAATATACTGAATGATGAACAGCTTACCAGTCACTTGACAAGAAGTACTCAATGCTGCGATGACAAACTTAATTCTCAAAATGGTAAGTCGTACATACACAATTCAAGAAGCCAGCGATTATATTTACTATCTTCATTTGGGAAATGACCATCTGCAACTCAGAAAGTACTTCACGTTAAGAAGCACTTGGAAAAATGAGATAAAACAATTGTGGAGTTGAGTAGACTAAACATTTGTCGAGTATTATAAGCTTCAATTGTTAAAATTGCAGCCTACGTCAGCGTCTGTGGAGAGATAATTTCCCTCATAGAAATCAATGATTCGCTTAAAAAGAAGTTTTGCGGATGAAAACATTGTAAATTACATGAAATTGTACTTTAATGCTGATTGATTAAATTCATTATACATTTGAATATTTGTGGTGATTTTCAAGTGAAGCAGAAGTATTCTGTTCGTTGTTCGAGTGTGCGTTGTTCGAATCACACGTAAACACTCAAATAAGAGCTGTTACCTGCGGAGATTAGCTTAAATTTGATGCTTTGAAAGTCAGTTCGTATGTTGTCATATCTCTCAAAAAAGAAAGTCATATTTTTCGATTTGTAGTCATAAAAATAGTCCTAGTTCTGACATTGAGAATTCTATGGGACGTTCTCTGCGCGAAGACGACCTAAAATCTTTATTGCTACAAATAGCTGGACTCCTTCATCTTCTCACGATTTTCCGGTAGTGCACATTTCCCTTTCCGAAAGCAGAAAAAATCACATAGATCCAAACGAAGTTTGGCTGATGGGACACATTATCAAGGTTGTCGAGTTTAGCGGTCATCAAGAACTTCTACGTGGAGACTGCATCAGGTCAGTTTAGCACTGAAGAACCCGATCATGAAGGCGTTTTTTTTGTAGCTGCATTGAAACCGCGCTTAGATTCTGCTGACAATGCTGCAATTGACTTGTTTAAGAATGCTCCAAGTAACGCTTCGTACATCAGCTGGCATACGCAAAACAAGATAATCAGCTTGTTCGCCAAGCAAATTAAAAATGAACTTGCGAAGGATGGTCAGGTTGTGCAGCTCAACTTATCTCAAAGTTTTGTCAAAAACAACGAGATGCATGAAATTCAATGTTTTGTGCCACATGCTTCCACCACTGGGGATGCACTACCGGACCGCATTTAACAAATTTGTTGTAACTTGTACTTGACTCAAACGTTTTACGTGGACTGAGATAAGATCGAGCCAGCAACACTGGCGATGTCTTCAGAGGTACGCAGGCAAGCCACATGCTGCATCCCTCAGTAGCATATACGCACCAGAGGTGCATATATGTACTGCTGCAGCCATGTGCTCCATTTAATGGTCTCTGGCACATCGCAACTATATCCTCGATTTGAATTGCTGAAAGCATTTGTTTGTTTATTTCGCAGTCGGCGCAGCGTACAGCCATGGGCGGCGGAATCTTCTTCAAAGTGGGGGGCACAAGTGCACGGCAAAAAGACTATAGATAATTTTTGTGGTTTGAAATGGCAACTGTGACGTCACAAGCATTGAAATATGACGTCATTGCCTACTCACTATATGAAGGTCTAAATCAGGGGTCGGGAACCTATGACTCGCGAGCCAGATGTGGATCTTTTGATGACGGCATTTGGCTCGCTTGATATTGTCTTAACACGATTGCTACGGATGAAACTTCTGCTGTCATTTTCCTACAAACTATCAGCAACACCATGCAGCACCAGAAGTCGCATTAACAGTAAGAAGCATGCTATTAAAGAGAAAATTCAGACAATTTCCACTGTTTAAAATTGTTGAGTTTTCTTTAAAATGCACACATTAATTAAGTACGTTAGTTGCATTAAGTGTTGAAAAATATGATATGGCTCTCACGGAGACACAATTAAAAATATGTAGGTTTCATGGCTCCCTTAGCCAAAAGCTTCCCGACACCTGGTCTAAATTACACTATTTGAGACAAAGTTACACCACTATGAAAACGTATCGGTGAACCACCTGAAATTCAAATAGGCTGTTATAGGGGTAACCCAGGTCAACAGCGTCACTCGGGCTCATACAACTTAGTCTGACTGAATAAAACCGGTCCACGCTTGTGTTACTAAAATTTTCATTAGCTTTCATTCTGGCGGGCATTATTATCGCTGCTCTGGGACGTTAGTTACGTAATTTTAAATGAAAAATTCTCGTGATAACTTCTCCATTGTTAAGTAACGTACGTCACAGAGCAATGATAACGCCAGTAAGTCCTCTTCTTACTAGGCTCATTCATATTAGACCTAGTTATTGGACAATTTTTCGTTCGTTTGATATTATTCTGGAAATGGGAACTGTCTATTGGATTGGACTTCAAATGCAATGGTCTATAATCTATAAAAATCAATTGCTTCAAAAAACATTCAATCCGATATGAAACACATTTTTAAAAATACTTAATTGCATAGGGAAGCTCGGACTCTAACAGATGACCTTGAGTAAAGCGCGAGCAAACGAAGTCGAGAGAACACCTACAA
>JGI24159J19872_10012393_pt1 | contig 11115 bp, 8 predicted proteins | sample Ectturendosymbi4_FD_19872 | JGI IMG/M metagenome (IMG submission 19872)
CTGTGGTGGTTATAATCACACTTAAAACAATTTTGAATGAAAAAGTAGGCTATTATTTTTGCCTGGTGATCCTATTATTGTGGCTACGACAAAAAGTAGTTTCATAAGAAATATAAAATAGAGAAGAAAATATGAATATTTTTATCAGAAGCTCTTGCAATCCTTAGAAAAAAAGCAAATGACCCCCAGGTTGAGAACCACTGTTCTAAACGCTGCCACCATTTTCAATGTNCATGCATTTCTTCATGGAATTTGTAAATAAGGCAACANGTTTGAGGTTGTAAATTCCTAAGAAGAAAGTGAAAATGAACGTTTGCAGTATTTGGCCGTTTGCACAAATGTGCGGATGATTTTTATTATCTTGATATTTGGCAATGTGCCAGATATTTTGTTGCTGCATTATTCAAGGAGTTAGCTGTAATTACCATTAGAGAAACGTGAGGTCTCGAGTCTCGGTCTCGAACTTCCAGGTCTCGGTCTCGGTCTCGGCTTTTATGACGAGGTCTCGGTCTCGTCTCGAAATTTGAGCTAGGTCTCGGAGGTTACGGTCTCGACTGCATCACCGTATTTTGCTTGTCAGAATAAAGAAATAAAGTCTGGCAATTAGTTTTTTGATGTGTGTTGTGTAAATTAAAACATTTTGATTAGATGTCAGACACCCACAACAAGCAATAGCACGGGAATAAGTTTAACCATTGAAAATTTTCGGGCTTAGTCCTTGACCTCAATTATTTTTCTTTTTCTCACCCTAACCCAAACCCTAACCTGACACACTCACCTAAACACGAATTCCTAAGCCCTAATAATCAGTTTTATCAGCGGATTTGGTATGTAGAATGTTGCTCTGTGCATGCGTACATGGTGTGATGGTGTGAAGTCAGAAATTTCGCTTGACACCGGAACTTCCCAAAATCCCGGTCTGTTTTTTTTTGTGCTGAGCTTATCATTAGAGGTGTTCGGACTCTGATTTTTTTGAGTCCGGATCCAATCCTGTTTTGCAAATTGTGAATCCAAATCCGATCCGGATCCGTTACCAACTAGATTCAAGCAATCCGAATCCGGTTTGAGTCCGGGTAAATATAAGTCAAGCAAAGAACCAGTAAAGTTTTTTCAGAAAAAAGAAAATCCTAATCCAACCCGGATCCGGCTACAAGAAAGAAAACCTCACTCCTGATCTTGTTGGAAGCAACCGGAGTCCGGGTCCAAAAAGTCCAAAATCCAGTCCATGCACACCTCTGCTCATTGGTATTTGCGTTTTTTTCGAGGGAAACATTGCGTGTGGTTTTGGGTGCTGCGAATTCTGCCAGAATGACGATGGTGTAGAGTGACATAGGGAATGATTTCTTTAGTGACTAATAACTTGCTTTCATTGTTGTTCTTATTTATTGTTATCAATAGGCTTCTGGCTAGCACTTATGTGCACATTGAGTGTGGGTCCTATCTTAAATATTTTCAACTCTTCATTTTGAAGACGAATTTTGTGTGTAGACTAGAGGTTGGTCATGATGATGAATAGCTTAGGGCTTGACATGAGACACATGATTTATTATTTCGCTTAAGGCCTAACATTTCTGTTTTAAACATATGTTTTGTTGAAAAAGGGTCATTCCATGTCAAGTGATCCATCAAAATTGGGATTTTTTATCTGACCCTCACCACAATTTCCATAATTTTCAAAATTTCCATTTCCATATATAAGGAGTCTTCTGAGCTCAACAGTGTTGGAATTTTTAAGATTAGACTTGTCTATCTAAAATTATGAGCATTTGGAATTTTCAGGACCACTTTTAAAGAAATGCAGTAGTTACAGAACTGCCTGAGTATCTTCACATTTGAAACCTTGTTTGACCACCACCTGTAATGTGACAGTAACGCATGATGAGAGTGCAGTAGGCTTGGTAGAAATTTAGTAGGTCTAAACATGAAAGGTAAACCCTAACTTAACTGTAATGCTAACGCCATAGGCATTAGATTTTTTTGAAGAAGGGATTTTTGAAATGTTTTTGTAGGGGCCAAAAGTGGTGAAATTTGTTTTTTCCCACTCAGAAATAAGAAAAGAACCTTTTTTGCTGCAATTTTCNAAATCAAAANGGTGGCTAAGGTTCCTTTACTCCCCGTTCTGATGCCAATGTCTAACTCTAATTCCTAAACCTAAAGTTTAAAAACTTGTGAAAAAAGTATAAGAAAAACTGGTCTCATGAATTGAAACGTGCAAACACTACCAAAACCAAAGTTGCCATTGTCATAGTAGACGTAAACAGTACCGCTGCGTTACCACGATGGTGGCGCTTGAGTGACAACTCAGCATTTTATTCAAACCACATCATGCAAGGCAGTTCCCTAGCCACTACCTTAAAGAAAATTTGGGCCAAGAAATTTTGGGAATTTTGTTGTTAATATTTCAACTGGTTGTCACTCCTACATCTCTGAATATTTTCATTCAGTATTTTGCAATATAAAGTGCAAGGTTCCATGCTGAACGAAAAAGAGAGGAGTTTTTCACTGGTGACCTTTGGGGATAGTTTTTCTTTATTCATGAGGCTAGTTTTTCTTTATTCATGAGGCTAGTTTTTCTTTATTTTTTTCAAAAGTTTCAAACTTTTCTCTTTAGATTGTAGTTTATGTTCACAGTTTGCGCTTGGGATTTAGCTTAAGGGGTTAGATTTAGGTTTAGGTTCAGTGGTTAGGCTTAGGGGTTAGGTCTAAGGTTTAAAATTTAGGGTTAAGGTTCTACAAAGCACTATCGCCATGCGTTATTATCACGTTGTAGGTGGCAGACGAATAAGGTTTCAAACATGAAGGTTCACAGGCGGACCTGTAGCCACTGCTTATTTTTAAACTTCAGGTAAGAAAATTATATCTTTATATATTAGTATATATCCATTTAAACATTAAAAAAAAACAAAAAAAATTAATGAATGTTGAACAATACAATTCTTAAGTGTTCTCAAACCACTCAACAATATTAAAAACATGTTGAAAATTGTGAAAAAATCAGAAAAAGGGTAAATTCTCATTATTATTTATAATTTTCAAATTTTTAAAGTTAAACAGAATATAACAAAAATTTGGATTTACTATTTTAATGGTCAAGAAAATTACCATTTACACTGTGAAATCTGAAATGTAATCTGATTTATAATGTACTTCGCAGTAACTTTTTTTTCTCAATTTGAAACTACTGATTGTAATATCCTTNATTAGACTAGTTGATTTTATTCATAATTCCATTCACTTTAAAACCCAGAGTTGCCTNATCCAGAGATCTTATCTGATTGATACAAGCGTAAATCTTCACATGCACATATATATGTATTTTTAAGAGATATCGGCCTGATATATCGGGCCGATATTTGGGTTTTACCAATGTATCGGTATCGGCCAAAATGGCCAATTTTATTGAAATCTGCCTCAGCAAGTGTTGATAAAATGTTGTTATATTCCTTGCGCAAGAAATCACAAACCAAGTCAANGCAGGTACCTTGCAGCAACGCTAGCAGGTGTGTTTTNATAAACAAGTAGACAAGANGAACCATGCTGCACAGCATCATCATTAACCAGATTAANTAACTCTTTGGCNTCTGCTAGGATTCGGGGATTTTCAGAAAAAACTGCCTAAACGCACGTGGCTTTGTGCGNNAATTTCTCCGGTCCGGTTTGCTCTACAGACCTGGTAAAAGTCTCAAAAGATGCGGCAAGTCTTCTAGTTTGCACTCGAAAAAAAATTTTTTGCTCGGACTCAAGTCCTGTCTTTTGAGCCTTTGATCGACTTTCTAGCATTTCTGGCTCAAAAGTTATGATCTAAAATAAACAAATTAATTGATTATCTAATTAGTCAAACATTTTTATTACTTTAGATCGTAACTTTTGAACCCGAAACCCCAGCAAAGGCATCCAAAGTGTCAAAAGACTTGGATTGTAGCCTAGTTTCCAGTAAAAACTTCAGCGAAATACTATCATCTAATGGTTGGTGCCCAAGGCCAGGTAAAGTGGGCCAAGGTGGCCTAAAACTCCTCCACTTATGACGAATGACACTCACAAAAAATCTGCATCCCCAAGCAAAAAAATTTTTTTCGAGTGTAGACGACAAGACTTTCTGCATCTTTTGAGCCTTTTACTGGGTCTGTAGTGCTGACCGGACCAGAGAAATTCTCGCACAAAGCCACGTGCGATCTGCTTGTTTTGGTGTGAGAATTCCTGATTTCGGCCAGACGTTCATTTCTGTTGCATAGGCTACATGGTGTAAAAAGCCCAGGGCCAGATGAAGTGTGCCAAAAAGGCTTAAAAATACGCCACTCGTAATGTCACTCACAAAAAAAAAATAAAACCCCAAACCAACAAATTTCTTTCATCGCAGATGCGAAGGCTTGCTGAGGCTTTTGAGGGTTTGAACAGCTTTCTAGTGCAATCGGCGGTGGAGATATTCCCATGCAAAGACAATGTGAAAACTGCTTGATTTTAGCCTCAACCACCTGACACCTAAGGTGTTAAACATTTGTGTGTCAAGGACCATTAGTATATATCCTAATAAAGGTTACGAATCTCTCAAGAAAAAATGCTGCTGTAAATTGTAATGTCTGTAAAGCCTATTTACCTTTTCCAAATGTTAGAGCAAAGCCCTTTAAATCACATTCACACCCTTTAAATCACATTCACAGATCCTCTTAGGCCGTGCCCTTTCAGTCATAATTAAGAGCCCATGCTTATATCTGAAGGTCCAATTTAAAACGTTGCTATATTCAGATTGGAGATAGACCAATATACTGGCCTGGCCGGTATACCAGGCCAATATTTGGGTTTCACCGATATATTGGTATCGGTCAAAACGGCCAATTTGATTGGCCTCAGTAGGTGTTGACACAATACTGTTATATTCCTCACACATCCAGAAATCTTGTGCAAGAAAGCACAACAAACCAAGTCAAGACAGTTATCTTGCAGCAACGCTAGTGGGTGTGTTTTCATAAACAAGCAGACAAGATGAATCATGAAGCACGTGTCGGTCATTGCAGTCATCATCATTAATGAGATAAATTAAAATTCACGGCAAAATATTGAAATTGCTACAATTTGAAAAATTTTAGCTCTTAAATCCTGATTTTTGACGTTTTTGAAAAAAAGGTAAGGAATAGAATACATTATATTTTTGATAATGAAGCAGAGAACAAGATTTACAAATTTTGGAAATATCGGTTATCAGTATCAGCTATCGGTCCATGAATGACCGATATATCGGCATCAGTATCGCCCCCAAAAAAAGCCATATCGGTCAATCTCTGATTTGGATACCTGTTACATAACATTACCATGTTAATGTCATAAACTGTATAATGACAAAACAATGCTTCCTACTGCCAAACAATCAATGATCCATGGTTGTTACACTAATCTATGTATTTGACCATTGCAACTATCACATGACTGTAGCTCTTGTAACATGCAACCCACAACAGAAAGTGTTGCATGGCCAAATGAAAGTGCTAAAGACTTGCAGTTTGCCGACCACTACCTTCAGGGTACATGGTCCCCAGGTTAAGAACCCATGCAAGAGTATAAAAAGCAAGTATAGTGAAACTTAACCTTACAGACTGTGTAAATAGTTATTTACACAATGCTTTGGATTCTTTTCTGCTATTAACCAGTATGTAAGGTTAAGTTCTGTTTTTTTAACTCTGCTTTTCATATGTTTTATATAAGTATTTATGATGTACAGTTTTCCAAATGTACACATTATTTATGAGCTAGTAACCACTGTTTTTATGTCATTGTTATTAGGTTGTTTTAGGAATTTTTATTACAAATTACTGGTGTAGCAAACATAGACCTGTCATTGGTGGTTGAAAAGCAAAAGTGAAAGATGTCTTCTGAGTTCTATTTGCGATATTATGTTGGCCACAAAGGAAAGTTCGGACATGAATTTTTAGAATTTGAATTCAGACCTGATGGTAAGAGACACATTTATCTTTTCCTCACCTGATAAGTTAGACAATTATTTTATTTTCACAACTGCTGATTTAGGGTAATCCTGAAAAGCACGATTTTCCAACAGTATATTTCTGTTTTCCAGAGCATTGTTGGAAAAGCATGATCAACAAAGCGATCCAAAAAGCTGTCATGTGAAATGTATATATCTGACCACTAAAAGCTCTATGTGTGCAATAAGCTTTTGAGGAATCAGCTAACTGGGCTCTGCTTCAATCTTTTTGCTATAATGCAAACTTGCACATATCTATATTCAAGCAACTAGTCCCCACTTAGGTGGGGTTTGAACTAATTAGCAAAATTTTCAATAGGAAATAGCTTGAGTCCTGTAGTCTGCCAGCAGCGTTTATTGCTTATGGGTGAAAGTGCTGAAAAGGTTAAAGCAAGAGCAGAGGAAGCAAATAAACTCATGACTAAAATGAATATAAATCAAAAACAAGCTGCAGCAAGTAAAAAACTTGAAAATAAGTTTTTCCCAAATAATTGCTTTCAATGGAATACAAAACTGTCAGACCCCAAATGTTGAGCAATACCACTGTTGTAACCTCTCTGGTGGTGTTGCGTTGATTGTGTGATTCACCATGAACGGGATGTGTGTGAAGAATAACACCATTACATATGTAGTGCGAGCAAGCAACAAAAAGAGAGATTGCGACGCATGATCTCTATTGTTGCTTACTGCCACAGTGCGAAGCTTTGCACACATGCCGCTCAGGATTTCCGATTGCTACACCACAAACAACACTGTCGTTATGACTCAAGGAGCAATGTGTAAGACCGATTGCTTATCAGAGGTGGACAGCCAAACTCAGGGAGCATTTATTAAATTAAATGTTGAAATGCTGTGATGAGCGTAAATGATATAGTTAGCTCACTGGGTGGTGAAATAGGTCAAACCACATTAAAAGAGCAATGAAAAAGTGTGCAGGAATTATTTCAAATGAACGAGCATCATGCTTTGAATATTAAATTTTGCGTCAAGTTTGTGATGCCATTTATCTTCAAGTAAGTACTATCTACAATGGGGGTAAGCAAGCATTTGATCAACAAATTTGTAATAGGAAATTAATTGCATGTAAAATTACGCATCTTCAGTCCAGAAATATTTAAGCAAAACTTGCAGGTGAAAAGTTGAAAGGCTGAAGTAAGAGTAGAGAAAGCAATCGATTCCTTGCTTAATCCTATTGTTGAGAGTACCTATTTGAATACAGATATGAGCAAGTTTGAATCATTGCAAAAAGATGTAAGCAGAGCTCAGTCAGCTGATTCCTCAAAAGCTTACAGAAAACCTAGAGCTTTTAACTACCATTCATCTTTACAGGTATCCAAAGAATGAAAACTGGGTTGCTCTACAAAAGTAACAATATGTTTCATGTTGAGGAGGTTTATTTACTATGACGTAGCTCTCTGATAGTGCCATGATAAGGCCATAGTTTGTAATCTATTCCAAGCTTCGCTAAAGCTCTCTTATAAAGATCTGTTGTGCAGCAAAGTTTTTTGTTATTGAATTATTTTGAGAAGTTATATATATATATATATATGAACCAAGAAGAGGTGGGAGAATAGTGCATCCAGCCATTTATGATTGCACATGTGACCTGTGCAGCATCAGTTGCAAGGAGTTTTGTGATAACTGCACCACTCAATAGATGGCTGCCTCAAAAAGTACTTCTGCTAAAATATGTGAAGTACTATCTGTGAGGGTTGATTAAAATGGCTGAGCATTTTAAATTTTGAACTGTTTAGAACGGTTTGGTTGTTTAAGAGGGTGAGTTTTGTGCTTGCCAACATTTCTGAAGTGTTTGTGAGAAGGTCCCTACTGTTTTAAATATTTGAAAATTGTACTTCTTTTGCAAAGATTTTATCAGCTGGTTAGTCATGCACTACTACAGAAGTACTGCTAAAAGTTGTTGCAAATGAACTGTTGAGAACTCCAGGTTTTTAGAATGATTTTAAGTTCTCTCCATGAAGATGGAGATATGATATGACTATATAACAAGTAAACCAATCTCCAGTTTTAACTCATGTTAATTGTCATTGTGCAACTTAATGCCAAGATGAAGTTAAAAAAACACTCATACTTGGTTTGTACAAACACAGAAAATAGGAAGCAACCTAAAAAATCTTTTGTTATTCATCAATATGCCACTGCTAGGGCTTCATCTGCATTACAATTCAGTGCATGCACAATGTAAACTTTTTCCTGAAATCATACATTTATTGTGTTTGAAGATGTTCACACTTTTGATACTTTTTGTTTGGTACAAATACAGATGTGACATATAATTTCCTCTATACTTGACAAGTTATGTATGCAACCCTGCCACAGACCATTTATAGTGTAATAGACACAAGCCTTAACAGATTTAACTAAACATACCAGTTTAGTCAAAACAATGTGTCTAAAAGAAACTTTGTTCAAAAAAACAACTTAACAGAGACAAAATCCCTAGCCCAGTGGTTCCCAACCTTTTCCAGATAACATACCACTTGTGGGCCTGGTACTGCCAGTCTGTCTGTCACCAGTTACCACTTTGTTCCAGGAAAATTCATTCAACCACATAATATTTTATCAGAAGTTTCAAAAACTAGACTTGACACAAAAGCGGCATGTACAAAATGATGAGAAATGTAATGGCTATTGTTAAAAACTAATCGAAAAAGTGAACAAAAATGTGGGAGTTTATAAACAGAACTTGATAAATATAATCAAAAGTTGTGAAGAAAAACAGAAGGTAGACCTACTCGCGTACTACCTTAAAGACCTTCACATACCACTAGAGGTATGCGTACCACAGTTCACAGTTTGGGAACCACTGCCCTAGCCGGCATATGCTTCCAGGTGTTGTTGAAGTAGACTGACTTGAGTTTCTATGCATTAGTGTACTACTGTGTATTTTGTTTGATGGTTTTCAGTGGGCTAACTAAATTTAATCACTTCTGAGTGACCAACAGAAAAAAGTGTGTGTATTTGTGGGGCAGTTGTGGCTCACGAAACAATGAAAGTTGTCTTATTACATTTTTTGATGCTACTTTTAACAAGAGTTGTACCTTCCAGGCAAACTCAGATATGCTAACAATTCGAATTACAAGAATGACACAATGATCAGAAAGGAAGCATACGTTCACAAAGCTGTCCTGGAAGAACTGAAGCGCATAATTGAAGATTCTGAAATTATGAAAGAAGATGATACAATGTGGCCGAACCCTGATCGAGTTGGGCGTCAGGTTAGACTCGATTTGGAGATGTGTCTTGTTTGAAGTTTTAAGTGACTTGCTTCCATTTTTTACCAGTGAATGACTCGAGCTGCGTCACTATCTTTTTTAGGTCCTTCATAAATAGTCTTCACCACAACGTTTGAACACAATCTAGAACAGGGGTTCCCAACTTTTCTCTGAACATGTACCCTTTCAGCATTCTGACAGATTAACATGTACCCCTTCAGCATTTCAACAGATGAACGTGTTCCCCTAAAATTTTTTGCGACAAAACATTTTAGCATGATTAATCATAGATATATTTAACAATAGGCATATAGCGGCTTTTGAGAATAATAGTCACTGATATATGTATAAATAATTGGAAATAACAGATATGTAAATATATATTTCGCTTCTATTGCTAACCTCAAATGTACCCTTTCGGGCAGGCAAATGTACCCCTAGGGGTACATGTACCCCAGGTTGGGAACCTCTGATCTACAATGATGTTGGTAACCGGAGAAAACTAGTGAGAATGTTTGTAATAAACCAATTTGCGTTACAACATTTTATTACTTCTTGGGTTACGATCCTGTTTTCATTTGGCATCGACTCCATATCTAAATCCACGACTTGTACGTGACACTGATCTGTCAAACTGAAACCGCACCATTTCAGTGATTTTTGTCAGTTGTACCATGTCTTGTATATTCATGCTGCAGTGTGAACAATAATATTGTGTAGGAACTGGAAATCGTTCTTGGGGAAGAACACATTTCTTTCACAACGTCAAAAATTGGATCTTTAGTTGACGTCAACGAATGCAAAGATCCAAATGGACTTCGGTGCTTCTACTATCTTGTGCAAGTCAGTAAAGTGTAGCAAAAATCGATGCTTACCTCTTGTCTTTCTGCTGGTAATGGTGGGTGAAACGCTTTTGGTCATGAAGAATGGTGCTATAAGAAAATTCTCGTTATTTCGCAACAGTTCATTTTTCGCCGTGTAGCCGCACATTATAACAAATGTTCTTATGTATTAACTTGAATGTATACCCAGTACAAAATCGTTATCTTGGCCTTGGGAGATGTACCCAGCCGGACACACATATGAGGACTTTAAACACGTTGCGTTTGCAGGATTTGAAGTGCATGGTGTTCTCCCTCATCGGGCTACACTTCAAAATCAAGCCCATCTGAAATCAGAATCTGCGTTCAATAAAGAAGCGGAGAACTGATGTCCCGTTCATCTTGGGTCGTTTCAGTAAAAAGCTGCTGGCCAATATAGAGAAAGCTGGCCGCAATTGCCGCAGCCTTTCCAGTGCGCCAGCAATAGTTGACTACTTACTAAGCTGTTTGCTTTTGATTCAAGGTTTTAAATGCGTGGCTTGAAATATAAGCAAATGGCGGAAGCTTGACAGCGCAAGATTGCGACTAAGCCCCCTTTTTACATGTTTTCGAGGTCGTAAATACAGCAATTTTTACTGAATCGTCGTGTTTGTACGAAGCGCCGCAAAATTTCGTAGCATATTCGCCCCGCGTGTTTGGCTGTGTCATTAGTGTATCAGATTTTTAGTTCAGAATACACACACACTGCACCAGTGGCGGATCCAGGGGGTCGATGGCCCCCCCCGTCAAACCTACAATAGCAACTTTATTCACAATGATTATGTACACTTCGGCAAACAACGGAAAACAATAAATCAAAACCGATTCCGAGTAAGTCTTTCCTCATGTTTGAAATGTCTCATTTTTCATGACGTAAAGCTATTGTCTCCACTGTTTTGTTGCAGCACTTGTGTGAAGTATACTTAATCCCTCATACCAGTAGCGAAGCCGTTATGAGACATGACACCAAATACATTACTGAAATCGTCCCCGCCCTGACGTTATTAGCAGGATCAACCATGCATTGCGCGGGGTTCAGAGGCTGTGA
>JGI24159J19872_10012395_pt1 | contig 11114 bp, 3 predicted proteins | sample Ectturendosymbi4_FD_19872 | JGI IMG/M metagenome (IMG submission 19872)
TACATTTAGCTTGCCAGGGGGGGAGGGGGCGGTTCGCCCCCCCTGCCCTCCCGTCAGTTACACCACTGCAGGTTATAATTGTGCAAACATAAACCTTGTGGATGTGAAACGTCAATACAAAGGAACACTCAATGATATTTGTTTTGTAATCTCTCACCGCGTGAAGACTTCTTCGGCAACTTGAAAATGCTTCGTTTCGTCATTTGTTTACCGGTTTTGTATGATGCACGCGTCATTTACGGAACGGTCAACTTTTCGCAAGTACGTTTGAAGACTCCTGATACATTTTTGTCTCCACCAGCAAACAAAACAATGTGACACATCGTTGCGCAACATGTTGTAGTTTCCTCTAACCGGATGACTTTCGAGTGCGCCGTCACATTGAACAAACTTTGCCTAACTTAGCTGACAGGACTTATCAGGTGAGCTAATATTTACTTTTTCTAGCTTTAAAATAGAATACCTTTGAAGCTACAGAGCAACTTTAGTCATTGGCAAGGATTGCATGTAGCTGGTGCCAAGATGAATCGAGCAAAGTGCTTTGTAATTGTGACGTTTTCAATTTTGCGAAATAGCTAGTCTTTGTCACGTTAAACTTGCATTTGTGAGTTTGAATCCAACAGTAGAGAGCATTATGAAAGAAATCGTAACGCAATGCTTCAGAAAATCTTGTGTAATAAAGTTTGTAGAAGTCATTAGATCCTAAAATTTTGCAGCGTTTCAAGGAGCAGGTGGTACTGAAGCAGCAAAAAATTATAATCTTAGTTCCAGGAACTAGGTTTGAGTTCTCTTATTTTGAAAAAAGATTTATCTGGAAATTTACTCTTGCAAAGTAAAGGTTGTTTGTTGATGCAATTTCAAGCACTTTTTTTTAATTTAAGACCACTTTCACCAACGCTTTTGCCTCAGTTGTGCTGCGAGTTTGCAAATGATTGAATCAACAGGAGAAATAAGCTGAAATAATGTAGTAACTATTGGTTCACAGAAGGTGTTTCAAAGCTTTGTTTCGTGAGCTAAGCTCTAAGCTTATTTATATGCTTTAATAATTGAGAGGGTTTTTTATTCCATTCAAAATTTTCCGTAGCGGCACTTAGAGTGACTCTTTTTTATAAGAAATAATAACGTCACAATCAATTTTGATAAAATCCAGCTTGAAACTTTTGCAAAAGTCTTCGTGAAATATACATTTTTTAATATTGCTTGTCAATTTGTCAAAATTGGTGTACATTTGCAAATTTCAGTTAATTCTTTATAAAAAAAAGATAATAAAATTCTCCAAATTTCGTATTTTTGTTACAATTGATAGTGATTTGTGTGACATTGTAACCCGATGCTGTGAAACTAAAATGCAGTTATGCAAATGCTAGGGTGCTATATCTACGGTCAAATGTTAAACTTCTGCTGTTTACCAGTCAAAAGTACAAAATTGTAGGTTTTTCGTAAAGGTTTAGGTAAAAACGCTCACGTTCCATACAGCACAGGTTCAGCAGTTTAATATACGTGGCTAGAAAAGTTTGGACAAAAGCTAGAAAAATTCTTTAAGTTGCACCTCGATTACTTGTGTTTATTTATGAAACCCCAACAAATTTTATGCACTCATTTTGTATCTTGAAATAGTTAATTCATAGGTCAAAAAGTGAAATTAATTCAATATGATTGCAATAGATGAGATGCATTGCAAAATTTATTTTTCCTGTATTTGCCAAATAGTTTTTCTAAACAACTGACAGGGAGATTCCATAGCTTGATTATGCTACACATATAGCAGCTTTTTGAAAAACTTTTATTTGTCGGAAGAAATTGCTGTCCAAGTAATCTCTTGCAGAGGATAACTTTATTGAGATGCTCAGTGTAGCCTTGCTTCTTTTATTAGTGTTTTTTTTACCACAAGTAACAATAGTAACGACGCCGACTAAGCAAAGTTACGTTTGGTAGATGAGAAGTGCAAGTTTCAGTTTTATAGCATTGCATTTTCGTTGAGCGTGTTTATCGCCGCCTCAAAATATAAATTAAAATGCAGTATAAACAAAAAGATTGCAGAAAGCATTGATTAATTTTATTGAACACCATTTCTCGATGCTTTAACTTAGGTGGGTTTCGGCGTTTTTGGTGAAATCTGCAAAATGAATGTCACTAAAAAAACAATTGAAAGAAAACATGTTTTTTATCAATGACTTCCTACGTGATTTTACGTAGATGCCAATAGAAAATAACAACCGTTGCAATCGAATGGCTAGGCGTTGTGTGATCTAATGTCATATACCGGGGTTTTCCGGAAAGCGGCCTAGTCTTTAGTCCGCCCATGGGCGCTTATTTTAGGTGGGCGTTTATATGGTGCTAATATTTGAGTCGAATACTACCGTGCCGGTATTTGTACCTGTCACCTTACACGGTACGTCCAACGTTATACCGTACTGAGTTTGAATACTATTTTTAGTTGTCACCTTACACCAGTGGTCGGCAAACTTTTTTTATCGCGGCCCAGATCACCTTTTCAATAGCTACTGAAGACCCTCTATATTTGAAACCACTAGAACAAAATGTGTGCATGTGTAGTTGTTCAGACACAGGCAATATGCAACTACTGTATAACAGCCCGGGCGGTTATTTGGTCCACGTCTTATTATCCCAATGTGTCTATTTTCCTATTAACGGCCCTGGGCGGCCTTCCGGAAAACCCCGGTACTGTTGTTTGTCGTTACCAGTATCGGATCAATGGGACAGTTTAGGGAAGGTGAGCTACTAACAAAATTAGAGCACCTCCTAAAATGGCAACCTCATTCACTCGAGGAACATCTTTTTCCTAATTCTCAGGTTTTATTTACGCCATACTGCAAACGTTGTAGGTTATCTGAACCCTATTCAACCCAAGTACATGTCCGCCGCTGGGCATAGTTGAGAAACACTTGACATAATTTTCATTTGCCTTTGAAGCATTGTTTCTGAATTTCAGCTACTAAAACTGCTCGCGTGAGTTTCCACCTGACAAAACCTGATTTCAGACTAGACGAGTATGCGGTCGTTCTTTGTTGACGAAATGCTGCAAAAAAACATTTTATCTTGTAAGCGCAAGCTTAGGGGGAGGCGTCATGTGCCATGATATAGGACTACGGGACACATGTTAAGCAGCGCAGATCTTCGGGGCCCACATTGCTATTTCATGGGGAAACAAAGCCCAAATGAAAGATTCGTCTCTTAACTTCAGAGTTGAGGAAGGCCTATAACCAAGATAGACCAACATTAACTGCACTACTAAAAATGTTCATCATTGAGGTTTCGCCCGCCTTTTGAGAAATTTCGGGCATATGTTAAGCTTTTTCACCACAACTCATAAAGTTGAAAGAAAGTTCTGCACTAGTCTTCACATTTTTTGAACTGTGAGAGGCCTTCATCCTACGGTTATGGGAACGCGATAATAAAGTATCCATCAGGTATTTGAATTACTGTGCTACTACTCGTAACACTTGTACACTTAGCTGAAAGCTTCCTGCGAGTCTATCATCTGGTTAGTTTTTTCGTAAACAATTTGAAACGCTAGCATCAAACAAATTGAACAAAATAATGAGAACTTTGTGTCATGATGAATATGGCCGCATGCACTTTCACAAAGTTGAAGCGGGCATGCACTTGACGGACACGAGCCGACCAACAGTTTTTCAATTTTCTTACCATGACACAATTGCCAGCAAGCATGGTGTTCGGCAGTTGCTTCATAATGGGAAACTGAAAAACTGTCGGTCGGGGTTGTTCCCTGTCGGTGAAATGTTAACCCCCTTTAAAACTAATGCAAATTAGAGGAAGCAATCTCTGCAGTGGTTCCTGATTTGAACATATTAAGGGATGTGATTATGCAATGGCACAGCCCGGAAATGCTGTAACAATCGTTTTGACAGATACTTTGTTACATTTGACTAGAAGTCCGAGGCGAAAGGTTGTTTTCCCGCTGGTTTTTAGTTCAGTAAAAAGGGATAAATAAATTAAACCCAAAAATTCGGTGCTCTGGAGTATTTATGAAATTTGCTGTGTTTTCTTCAAAACTTTCTTCAAAATGCTTTTACAAGAAAATAATTCAAAACTTTCATAGTTCTTTATCAATTTCGAAGTATTCGACATAATACAAAGCTAGATTATAATATGTTGGAAAGCGAAAGCGTTTTCAAAAAATGGCGAGATTCAGACTTCATTGAAATGTACCAATAAGAAAATCACTGATTCGGACTGTCTTAAAAGTTAGACATTATCATTTGGTCAGTTACAGGTTTCAAGTATGAGCAATCAGATTTACTAATTTAGTTTAGCTTTTTAGCTCTATCTGAAGCCCTACTTCAGAACACAGACTGCTCATCAAAAATAATTTTTTGAAAAGTTTTCTATTTCATTTTGCCGTACGTTTGTCTTGCTTGCAATTTTTATCATTACAATCTAGCACTGTTTCTCACTGCAGAAGCCTATGTGAGTTTTAGAATAGTGATCATTAAAGCGACAACAGTAAGCGAGCCAGCCGAAGCCAATCACTGTCCATTAAAAATGAGTGTTGGACAAAAATCGTTTGTAAATACAATATCTGAAGGACTGACGAACGGATGTTTTGAACAAGAAAAAGATGTTGGAAAGCCATCCAATCAAAAGAATGGGTAAGATCTTGTACCGTTGTTTGTCAAATCGGTTATGAGAAAAGCTGCTGTGGTGGTATCAAAAAATACTTTATTTTTCATCACAGGATTCTTCAAAGAATAGCATAGTGAAAGAGTAACACAGTCACAGAATATAGGTCACATTTTTTAATGAAAACGATCCATTCCTAAATGCTGAAACAAGTTCACCGTAGATTGTGTCAAAAAATAAACTGAACTATCTTTCACGAAAAACTGGTGCGGGATTTGCAACGAGCAACCATGTAGGAAAAAGATGTTGGGTATAGACCCCAACCGATCAGCGGAGGTAAATATTGTTTGTAACTGATGGACTAGTTTCCTTGAAAAGCTATTGAAATTCGTACGAAAAACTCCCTGGATGCAGATTTTTAGCAAAAAATTACTTGGCCCTAAACTAAGGAATGGCACATTTGGAAAAAACATATTTGAAAATGTAAAAAATTGTGTAGTCTTTGCGTTGGCGGATCTACACCTGCTGTTTGTGGGGGGCAGTAATAATAGAGGGTGAAAAACTTCCCCATTTCCACACTTGTTTTGGGTGTGGGAACGCGTTCCAACACATTTTTTCAAGTAGGCCTAACCTTACTTTAAGATGTGTGTTTTTGCTCAGATTTCCTGTGTGCACCTGCAGACGTCGCATAAATAAATACCTGACAAGATACCTGTTGTGCAGCGCCCAAGCATAATTGTATAATTACTGAAAATGTCTAGTATTTTTGGCTGCGTTCCCACACTTCCTTTTTAGCAGTACATCCCTGGTTTAGGGGCGGATCCAGACATTATTGTTAGGGAGGGGGGGCGATTTCAGTAATAGTTGGTAGTCAAATCTCATAACGGCTTCGCTACTATAAGAGAAATGAAGTATACTTCACAACACTTCTGTGACAATACAATGGACAACAAAATGGCCTCACATCGCGAATTTGGTAAGCAAAACGGAGTTGCTGTAGATTCTTATCGCGAACAGTATAGCCACAATTATCGAATACATTATTTTATTCGACGTTTCAGCTTAGTCGTAAGCCATCATCAGGAACATAAATATCGCGAATCTTGCTTTCTGGATTTACAAAATCATGGTGAACAAAGTTACTTTTGTAGGTTTTACGGGGGGCGATCGCCCCAATCGCCCCCCCTCCCGGATCCGCCCCTGCCCTAGTTATATGACTTACCCAGTTTGATTTGCTTTTACCAATTTTCAAGTAATTTGTTGGCAATAGCAGGCAGACAAGTAAAGAAAAAAAACATGCTTTACAATGACAGTAAGAAGCAGTCTTACCTATTTGAAACAAACGTAAAGGGTTTCTAGAGTTAAGCTCACGATATAAGGTATTCGTTATTAAAGGAAGAAGGTGGGAACTATGAGTTTTGCTTCTTTATTCTTAAACATATTTGAAAGAAAATATTCAGATGTTTCGTGGACACCTTTTGAAAGGGCACCGACTCTAACTGGTAACTTGATAATGGCAACACTATTTTTGTGAGTACGCGGTTGAAGGCGCAAGAATGCGAAGGAAAATTATTTTCGAAAAAGCTTTGGAAAAATAATTAAATTTGTTATAACTAATGTACAACCCGTTTTCTGTCCAATCGACGTATAAAAAATGGAATTAAAAAAATGTGAGATGCTTCCAAGTTGTTCTTAAATCGCTTTGTAGCCTATTTGGTACATCTAGAGTTCGGTGCCAGATTAATCCCATTGATTTTCTTTTCATAGCACCAACGAAATCTCGGCGCTAGTTTATAATCTAAACTTTAGATTAATTGGCAAAAAACTTTGTTGGATCTGATAAATTATGGAAACAATTTAGTATTTTATTAGAAAAGATTGACTGAATTACGGAAAAGAAAAATAAGTTTTAACCACCAGAAACGAGAAATGAAACACGTTTGTCTCTCAATAAGGGAGACATGAGAAAAACGTGCATGTTGATTAGCACTCATCAAATATTTTTATAGCAGACATCATGCCATTGCAAATTTGTTGCTATTTGCAAAACACAGTTGGTTAAGAATCACAAATAAAGAGCTCGAGTGAGAGCCCTCAAACCTCTGAGCCCAAGGCGGGGTCAAGTCCAGGCACTAATTAAAGCTTCCTGTCAATTTAAAAGTTTTTGACCATTGACTTCGTGTCGAGTAACAAATTGCTGTCGACACTTTTCGTGTCATTCACTTTTTTGTATCATAGTTTACATAGTAAAAAAGGGGTTACGCAGGAGAACATATACTGTAGTACTGTAAAGCAGAGTAATAAAATTATAAAAATTTGAATTAACCAATGCTGACCACCCTCTACAGCAACGTTTTGTAATGCTTAGCCCCAGTGATGTGGCCGAGTCATATGAGTCGAGTCACCAGTGGAACCACAAGAACTCTCGAATCATGGGTTTGCAAGTTCGAATCAATGTCGAGTCAATTGAAGTTAAACATTTTCCGTATTTTTTCAACTACAAAGTGGTGCCCAATGAACTACAAAGCATGCTCAATAAGCAGAGGTGGGCAATAGCGAGCTCACTACTGTTTTCATTCAGTAGCAATTTAACCACAGCGGTACCGCCGCTATTTCTCAAGTAGCAGTTGCCCACCTCTGCCAATAATCTAAAAGTGCTGTCCAATCTTGTTTCAGCACTCTTGCTAACAGGCTATTTCGATCTAAGCATTTGTTGAAAGCACTTTTTTTAGCTTTCGTTTCACTTCTCTCCACAGTCAATTCCACATGTGTAGTCCAATCTTGCTGCAGCAAATATTCGTCCTTGTCTTACACTTGCCCCAAGAAAGACACGAACTCAAAGTATGAGGCCGACTGCCACGATCAAGACATGTAGGCTAACTATACTAAACCATGACAGCGTGTCCAATTTATTGTGCGCATCTGGCCCCTCAGTGAAAAGCAAAGTCTCAGCTCTCCTTCAATATCGGGTAGAATCCTTGATCCTGAAAAACTAGCATGATACCATTAGGAGTAGGAGACAAAGTCGCAACAGAAAAATAGGGCCAATGTTAATTATACATCACTGAAGCCAGGAAAGCTCATTTAGTTGAGTGCGTACTAACTGCGTTTGTCAATAAGACGTTTGGAGATTTTGTAATAATGACTCTGACTCGAGTCATTCATTGAGAGTCGATTCGAGTCATTCGGCAAAAATGTGACTCGAGTCTTCACAGCATCGTTTCACAACGTGAATCGAAAAACTGGACCCGAACCCGGAGTCATTTCTCAATTTCGGCAGTACCAGGAGTTTGCATGGTCATTTCTTTAAGTGGAAATATTGGTAAATTTCGGTTGCCTGGAATTTAACCGAATCCTGAACAGAAGTCGGAATCTCAAATTTTTCTGACCGGTGTCAAGCGAAATTTCTGACTTCACGCCATGTACGCACGCACAGAGTAACATTATATACATCAAATTCGCTGAGATAACTGATGATTTTGGCTTAGGGATTGGTGTTTAGGTAAGTGCGTCGGGTTAGGATTTGGGTAAGGGTGAGAAAAAGAAGAACACTTGAGACAAAGACCAAAAATTTTCAGTGGTTAGAGTTATTTCTGTACTACAGCTTGTTGTGGGTACCTGACATCTAACCAAAATGTTTTAATTTGCACAACACATATCAGAAAAGTAATTGCCAAACTTTATTTATTTATTCTGAGAAACAAAATTACTGACAAACAATAACAGGTCAGAAATATCTGATTTCACACCATACACGCATGCGAAGAGTAATATTCGACATACCAAATACGTTGATAAAACTGATTATTAGGGCTCAGGAATTCGTATTTAGGTAAGTATGTCGGGTTAGGGTATGGGATTGGGTGAGAAAAAGAAAAATAATTGAGGTCAAGGACTAAGTTTGAAAATGTTCAATGGTGAAACTTATTCCCGTGCTATAGCTTGTTGTGGGTGTTACAGGCAAGTTTTGCCTACAACAACTGGTACTGTACAAAAGCCAAGCCTGCTGAAAGCCTCCCAAGCTCGAATTCAGTCAAACGGATTCAAAAGAATCATAACCAATCAAAACCCATCATTCAATCAGCTGACTCCGAAATCATGTCACGAAAAACGTGACCAAGAGTCATATAATGCTCATGACTAGCCAAGGTGCTAGGCAACCAGATGCAATTAAGCATCCTTCAAACATTTGAACTGACCACTGATGAAACACTTACATAATTTATATAATTAGGAACCAATCAAGACACCTGAAGAAACGGGAAATTACCAAGAATTTGAGTATAAAAGACGCTGAATTTGGATCGAAAAGAGATTTCGACTTTCTCCTTCTGCCTATAGGACCGGTGGCCCTAGATTAAGTCGGTATACCGCATGTGTTCGTCCCTGCCATTGCCGATCAGGAAGAAGAAACTGACCTACTCTGCCTATAGGACCAGTGGCTCTAGGTGAAGTCAGTACACCGCATGTGTTCGTCCCTGCCGTTGCTGATAAAGAGTAGAAAAGTGGTAGTACGCGGTTCGTACCAGACACCATGTCAGTTTAGAGTTTCAAGAAACTGGTTTGTCCTGAACAGGACGTCACCAGGCTAAATTGGCTTGTCCAGGATAATCCCTGCTAGTTTAGACGACAACAAGAGGCTGGTCCGAATGAAACTCTGTCAGATTGAAATACTGTATCACATCAGTTTAATCTACGGCCTGTTAAAAACAAAGTTCATTGTCTAGATACATTCGTGTATTAACGCAATGTTAACATCTATCGAACAAACTGCGAACATCTAGCTAGACAAAGTAATGCTCGATATTATTATTAATGGCAAACTTCCGCCGAAAGTGCAGCTAGCGATGGATGTTGAATTGAAACGAACGCTGAAAAAAAGAACGTGACAGAATTCAGTTTAACCGTTACCCAGTAGCAGACTAGATGTATCTCCGAGCCTAGTTAGTCTAATAAATAAATCTCTTGGACAACATGAAAAATAAACAGTAACTAGCATCTTGATACTTAGAACAAAAGATTATTAACTACATATTAAAGATATATGATTAAGGTTTGAGGGTTGTGCGAGCGTTGCAATATGTCGAGAAGTGTCTAAAAGAATTGGAATACTGTACTTTGGTGAGTACCCATCTATTATGTGCATTACTTATCATAAATAATAAAAGTGATAACAAAACACCACGTACGAATATTTGTTTATTGAAGTGAAGTAAATCAGGTATCAGACATATAGCCCTTTCAAGCAGACTGGTTTCTGTGAAGAAGGACCTGGATTCGGTAAATGAGAACCCATGCATAATTAGAATTCTTCCGGATCCGAATAGTATCTTTGTCATCCTTCGGGATCGCATTATACTTAACATGGGTACCTGACATCCAACCAAAGTGTTTTAATTTGCACATCACACATCAAAAAACGAATTACCAGACGTTATTTCTTTATTCTGAGAAGCAAAATAACTGAAAAACAAGAACAGGTCAGAAATTTCGCAGAGGTCAGAAATTTCACTTGACACCGGACCAGGATCCGGATTCAAAAGTTTTGGAACATGAGCGGAGTTGGACTCTGAAAAAGTGACCAGCCACCTCTGCTCATAGGCAGTGATGAGCAGACTGTCATATTTTACAAACCAGATCCAGTCCTGAATTTTTAATACCCAGCCCAAGTCCAACCATAATCCAAAATTTTAAAAACTCAAGGTCCAAGTCCGAACGAAGTTCAAAAATATAACAAAATATAGCTTTTTACAACAACAATACCGCAATTCTGTTCCGTAAACTCAGTCCGAGCCCGGTCCTGTTCCTAAATTTTTGAAGCGATTTGTAGCCCGGTGTCAAGAGAAATTTCTGACTTCACGCCGTGTGCACATGCACCGATTGATATTCTACATATCAAATACGCTCAGAAAATTGATGATTAGGGCTTAGGGTTTGGTTTTCAGGTAAGTGTGTCGGGTTAGGGTTTGTTTTAGGGTTAGAAAAAGAAAAATAATTTTGGTCTAAGACTAAGTCCCATGTTTTTCAGTGGTTGTAGTTATTCGATTATTCCCTTACTATAGCTTGCGGGCATCTGAAATCTAACCAAACAGTTTTAATTTACACAACACACACCAAAAAAGTAATCGCAAACTTCATTCCTTTACTCTGGGAAGCAAAATAACTGACAAACAATCAAAAATCAGAAAATTTGCTTGACACTGGATGCAATCCATATCCAAAATAATTCGTTATAGTCCGAATCCAGTCCAATCCAAGTCCAGTCCAATGCTCATCTCTTGTGATAGGCCTACATTAATAATGATATTTTATTGCGGACTCGAGGNCCATATCACAGACGCAAGAGCACAAAAAGTGGTTAGCTATACATCAGCGCACATTACAGAAACGGTGTTTGCACATGACCAACACTCGGTGGAGCAAAGCTGTTTATCCTCACCACAGCTGTATCGCCATTCGCAAAAGCACAGAAAATGGATACATTATGCAGCACAAACTGAAGTGGCATT
>JGI24159J19872_10012396_pt1 | contig 11114 bp, 10 predicted proteins | sample Ectturendosymbi4_FD_19872 | JGI IMG/M metagenome (IMG submission 19872)
AGATTTACTCGGCGAAGTTCAACGTCAGGGGTTCTCAAACATTTTTTAGCTACGCACCCTTTGGCTGAACCTAGATGTGTGGCGCTACCTTTATAAAGAATATATAGGATAAACCAAGGCCGTCGAGCCGGATCCCGAACCGGATCCCAGACAATTTTGAACGATTGAAACTGAGCCGGAACCTGAAACTTTCAGATGTGGATCCGGAGCCTGAAATTTCGGTTCCGGTTCCACAGACATAGTTTGTGGCACAAGCGAATTGTACAAAAAATGCAGTGGTTTTTAGTTTGTAATAGAGCAAATCATTTTGGAACCGGAGCTGGAGCCAAAAAATTTAGATGCCTGGAACCGGAGCCTAGAATTTGTGTTCCGGCTTCACAGCCCTGGCGTTAACCGTACACGATGGAAATACAAAGTATCAATTAAGTGTTTAGTTATATCACTTCACAGCCTTCCTGGCTAGGTAGGATGATTTGTCAAAAAATGATGTTTCAGAAGGCTAGACTTCATTGATTGGCTTGATAGAACTTTAAAACACAACACATTGTGGTAAATTTTTCCCATTTCCTTATAAATTAGGAAATCCAAATTTAACGTGTGGCTGGCTGTAAGATCTATTTTTGGGTTGGGATGCCGTGACTATCTGAAATAAAGTTTTCCATTAACTAAATTATATTTTAAAGTTGTGTAATGAAAACGCATTTGCCTCAAGAAACATGATTAATAGTTTTAAACAATGATCAATCGTCATCTAGCAGTCTAGTCTAAAAAATGCAGCAAAATGTTGTAGCCTGCACCAGTGTTGTCAAGCCCACAAAGACTAAACATACCAAAGCGTGTTTCGGAATATGTCAAACAGGACAAAAATATGCCAAATTGTTTTCCTTTACAAAAAACACCTAAGAAATAAATAGGAATAAATTTTTACCCAAGTTTACCGCACAATCGACCATGCATCTAAACACATTTTAAAGCTGAGGGGATGTTGCTATCATCCCCTTTCTAAAAGAGCCAGACTGCAACATTTATGTCAGCCGGTACTGACTGGTGAGTGGTGGACATCGCATGCATTATTTTTGAATAAGCGGGGTTTCACTGTATTCACATATACGTATGTACAAGTCCAAATTCAGCAGACACTGACTAGTAACAAGACAGGCGTTTTCAACATGGCCACTTCAGAATAAAAACAGTTGGATATTCACAGTAGACATACAAAAATGCTAGAATAACACTTGAATGCATACGTGGAAAAATGAAAAAGCACTGCAAAGTATTTATATGCTGCAAAAAGCTACAAAATCTCACAGTGAAAAAATACAGCCATGACATGTTGCAATTGAATGTAGTATCTGTAGCATATCCGGTCCTTCATCATTGCCTTGGTACATTTCAACAGTGAATTTTTCCAGCGTTTTTAATCGCTTTCAAACATTTGCATCATGGTTATGTTTCGTTATTAATTTGTGTCATACTCACAAAATAGCATCTAATATGGAAAGTAAGGTTGGGTTTTTGAGGAATCTTCCTGCCATGCAGTGCTTATATAACTCTACGAGGATTCTGACTGCACGTATCGACAAATAAGTGGCAAAAACACAAGGACAAAGCAGCTGAATCTACTCACAAAGTGTTTTACTAGGAAATCGAGCTCTAGATTGGCTGCAAGCTTTCGTGGAATCAGCGGCCTGGGCTCTGCTTTCTTCTTTTTGCGATGATTCAAACTTCCACATATCTTTATTAAAGTAACCACTCTCCACAAAGGTGACGATCAGTTTAGCAAAATTTTTATATGGAAAATCGATTTCAGACTAGTTGCTTTAACCGCAGTTGGTTGGCAAAAATTTTGCAAAGAGAGATGAAAACACGACTAATTATATTTAAATGATGATTTAAAACTGGCAAACGTTTCTCAAGTTAGCAGTGTCTGGATATTATTGTTTTATTTGGTCGATCGGGATTTTCGTGTAAAACAAACATCAACTTGGACTAAATACAGTAGTCAATGTGGGGCAAAATGACTTCCGTTAAAGGTTAAATGTTGATACTGTAGTTCATGAAACTTTTGTGTTTGACAAAAATTAGGTGCCCCCCCGTCGTCGGGTGTGGTAGGGGTGTGGTTCTATGACATGGCTTCCAACGAGAACTGCTTGCCGTTGGATGATCATGAAAAGATATTGCTGGCTTGAAAATAATGCCTGCGCCGTAGACGAAGCACTAACAGGACGCGTTCTGCCAGGATGGAAGTATTCAGACTCAGAGCGTTGGTTTTTCATTTTCATTGCACTGGAGATCCTGGCAAAATGAAGGAGGCAGATTGACAAAAGGACCCGTAGATTCTTTCACCGCCTTGGTTTTGCAGTATTTCGAATAAGCTTTATTCTTTTTTAATAAGCTTGAAACTTTTTCAGAGTTGTACGGCTTCGACATCCTTGTGGATGAGAACTTGAAACCGTGGATTTTAGAAGGAAATCTATCTCCTTCACTTGCATGGTAAATTGTTGGGCGTATTTGCTTTTACTTTTGCGGTTCATCGCAAGAAGTTGGGAGCAGTTATTGTGATGAAATAAATAGAAACTGTCTGTTTATTTTCGCCTATATCTGGCAACTACCGTATTTATTCGATTGTTAGNCGCCCTTGATTGTAAACCGCACTAAAACATAGATTACCCAAGCCTCTGAGATACTTTCGTGTACTAGCACATTTCGCGTTTAATTAACAAACCTGGTAATGATGCTTACACCACTACAACAGCCTTCTGTTCATCATAATCCTCCTGTGACGGATGTGCACGTGACGCTCAAGAGATTAGAATGTGAAAAAAGGGTTTGGTCGACAAAACGTAGCCGACAAAACAAGAAAAGACTGAGCGTCATCCAAAACTTTCGATAAGCTAAAGAACAAAAATGTAAGCCGCGCGGCTTACAATCGAATAAATACGGTATTGGGCTGAAGAAAGTGATCTTAAAAGACGTTATCAACAACCTTAACGTTGTTGTGTGGTATTAGTTTTTCCTTAACGCACATGTAACTACAGGCGTAGCAGAGTTGAAAAGTAAACAACTTTACCATTAACCTTCACAAAACTGGAAATACCTCGTGAAAATCTGCGGCTGTTGTGCCTGTGTTGTCGAAGTTGACGCCTGTTGCCATTTTTTACAGTGACGCTCCACTGGATCTTAAAATAAAGTCTCATATGGTCGCGGATTTCTTCAGTCTTGCAGGTTTATTACTTTTTTGTATTGTATCACTTAGATTTATGAAACGACTTGCTTTAAGCATGCTGTTTATGAGTTTTTATTCATTTGACAACTACAGTCGTGTCATCGTATTTTAGGCTAATTGATAACTACCAGACCAATAACAATCCTTCTGTGATCAAGGCAAGTTTCAGTTCGTAACTTTAACTTCCGTAATGATCGTTAAAAACTGTTGTTTCTCATTGCAGGGTTTTCTTGCGTCGATCCTTTAACCCGAAAACAGACCAAGAAGCAGCTCGACGTGATGCGGGTGAGGATTGATGGCTGACAAACATGCGCTTAACAAATAACTGGTTTACATTGCAAGAAGTATAGATGCATAAGTTTAAATAATAAAACAAGCTCCAGCTTGGCAGCAAGCTTGCGAGGAATCTTGTGCATAAGTTTCGTGGCAATATCTTTTGACGCAACCATGTCGTTATCTCACCTTGCAATTCTTTTTACCTAAGCGTCCATACTCAGCCTCTAAGAGTGTCGCATCACCCAATTCTCTGTCACAAGCGGTGAGCCCGGCGTGCGGTGTTCAGTACTTTAGATGTAGATTTGTGGTGTTTTGCTTCAAAGTTTCATCTACTGTTATAGAGCTTAGACTCCATGTCTGACCGGAGTTAGCTTTCGCATGCACTACGTTCACTTCATTGCTTCAAATCCTTATTTCTACTTTATTCAACATTTATAGCAGCAGAGCCTTGTCACTAATCATACCAGGCATTGAAAGTTGTTGTTTTAACATATGTTTTCTATGACATCATAACAACACTTACGCTCTAACAATGTTAGTGTTTTGTAACAATGGTTTGTGGCGACGTTCTTGCCTCGATGAATAACCTGGGGTGATGTGTCGTTTTTTTGACTTAAACAGTTTTCAACTCCCTTTTCTTTGAGCTACATGCAAGCAGTAAGGACCTTCTGTCATTTGTGTCATTCCAAAGATAAACCTTCACTCTTTTTAGCTTTGCAATTTGTGACGTAAGGGATGACGATTCTAGCAAAAAGGGACTTCAAAAACTGTTAAAATCTTCATTGGATTATCAAGAAGTTACTTATTTGCCGAAGGCGATGTTAACGATTTAAGTGCAGGCTGTATCCACTGCGGAAGCATTGAAGTGCCTTGCAATACGATCGCCAAATTTTAATTGTCCAATACAAAATATCCTAGCAATATTGTTATGCAGAGGAATGGCTCGCTTGGTGTGCGCGCCAGTAATTTTTTTGTCCTCGATCATTAGTAGTTTTTACTGGCTGCTGCATCATTTGGATACGTTACGTCGCAAGTGGATTCAATCTCGCTTTTTATGACAAAACGTTATCATGCTTCCAACCAATAATATTTCAAAATTGACATGCATAGATGCTATGCACATGTTTACGACTTCAACTTGTCCGCAGAAAACATCCCGAAAAAATTTACCTCTCACAACAGCAACTGATGTCAGTTGCACGCCACACCAGTGACGTATTTCGTCATGTAGCTCGTTAGTCGTTACCATTGCCAACGCTTTTGCTTCTCTAGAATTTTCCGCTTTTTTACCTAACAGATAATGTGCAGTTGGCTTTAAACTGGCACAGCTGGTTCGAGCGGTGATACTTCTATGATAGGCTGTGACCACGTCACATGTGCAGTGGCAACTAACATCGTTTGATTCTCTGCTCTTCCAACGCCGGCTGTTTAATGAACTACCTTGCGGTGCAGTCTTTGAACCGGACCTTTCCCGCCAATCATGATCAAGAACGTGTCGCCATATTATTGGTTTGCTGATCGCGATCTGGAGAATCGAAACAATGTTTTTGTGTGGGAGCACCGCTGTAACGCTCGAGTGGGTTTAGATAAACAGTAGTTGCCGATGTCAAACTGGCACAACAAACTGCTTCGTGTCCAGCGCTATCTTTTCAATGGAAACTCTGTCATTAACTGAATCGCAATATGTTTCTCAATCGCAGTAACAAATCTGGTATTTTTTGCGATCTTAATCAAGTCAACTTAAACATCCAGATCTTTCTGTGCTTTCCTCCGTGCATGAAACAAACGAAACTATTTGAAGGTCCCCAACAAACGTCCCTCGTCGGCATCGACAGCTTCAAAAGATGTGGGGGGTCCCCCGCGGGGGGGGCTTTCAGCAGAAGAGGCGAAAGTGCTGAAGATGGCGAAGGAGCAGTATCAGAGGAGGGGAAGCTTCGTTCGGATATTCCCCACTCCTGATACGTGGGAGCATTACGGGTCATTCCTCGAGTACAAATCATCACTAAACCACATGCTCGCTCAAAAGCTCTTCCCGGACATGTGAGTATCCGGTCATCGTTGACGCTACAGCGAGTATTTGCTCCGACTGTGTCCAGATTTTGCTTCGACCTTGTAACTATTCTGTTACTGTCCAGGTATTTCCGAATGGTTGATGGTTTAAAGTGCCAGAGACCAGATAAAGAATACCAGGCGGTACAATTTGCTGCAGAAGCTTTTACCTCTCGTTGTAAAAATGCAGTAGAAATTATTTCTTCGTGCTCTTATTTGTAGGCTTTCATCCACTCAGGTTATTTTCCATTAGAATGATCGTGTTGTGAAATTTTGATACCGGGGGTGGGGGTCAAACGTCCGGAATGTCCTTTTTATCCTTTTCTTGCCCTTTTTTTGTTCATGTTCTTGAAAACGCACACGTTCGAAGCCTATTGTAAATATTTTCAACTTACAATCATCGCCAGGAACTTCTGTTCCCAGAATCCCGAAACGCCATCAGTATCAACATGTGTAGTCATTTCTATTGTTTCCAGAAAAACAACGCTGATTTAAGGCATCTGTGAATGTATAGTTTTGGTCAGGGTAGTAACTAAAATTGTGTTACTTTGACTGGAGGAACCAACGCGTGAAGGCGGCATTCTCAAGACAAGTTGATTTTTTTTCACAGCCATCGCTCATCTAGGCAGGAATATATTCTTCGTTCACTTGTGACTGATCATAACTTTGCTCAGTACCTGCCCATAACCAATTTTCATCACAGCTTATTCACCTACACGTCACTTTGTTTCACGACAATCAGATCATTTTACTTTTCTTCAGCGATGGTTGGTTTACGTTTGCAGCTAAAAAAAGTTTATGGGCTGCTAAAATAACCACGAGGAAGCTGAAAAACCCCCAAACACAAGGTGACATAACATCTAGTGCCGCCTTTTATCGGATCAGTTCAATGTTACTCTGCTTGTTTGCGGAAACCTCGTCATCTGCCCCAAACCATTCATCACTACCTCTACGCTGCGAAGTAACCGGACGACGGTTTATGTTTCCAGGTCCTACTCAGCCCGACCAACATCCGGGGCATACTCCTCAGCTGTGGCAAGGATGCGTAGCATGGCGGCGAGTCAGGTTTGTCGCTCGCTTGTGTTTGTGTGCTTGAAGTTGTCTTTATTCGGTCTTGAGCGCGTGATTTGGAAAGCAGCCAAAAATTGTCCTTTCTTTTGCTCTGAATTGCCTGTTTCCATGACGACCCCGTGCGTGTTGCAGATGTTGGAGGGTAGGAACCGGCTGGCCGGGGAGAGGCTGATGCAGTATGAACGCAAACTTCTCTCGCTCGAATCGACCAAGAGAAGAAGGCAAGGCGCGGCCGAAGGGCGAAAAAAATCCAAACGGAAACCTACTCCTATCGGTAACGGAGAGGATTTTTGTTTTGGTAATTGACATTTTGCAGAAAACTTTTTCACCTGAGGTTTATTTCAGGCTACGACAACAAACACCTCCAACAAGGTCGGTTGACCAAAGATTACAGCGAAGAGGAACAGGACAGCGACTCTGCCGAAATATGCGAAGTGCAATCAACTCCCAAGTCCAAAAGCTCCACCTCAGGCGCGGGAGATAGCGTGTCCAGGCTCCGGGAGGGCTCAAAGGGCGCGGGCCCAAACACGGCCTCCACAACTGTCAAGCAAAGCTTATCTAACAGATCTAGCAAGACTGGTATGCTGCCGTCAAACGCGAAAGTCGACACAGCATCAAGTAATTCCGAAGTCACCTCCCAAATCAACTCCTCCCAACGCGTTTACATGTATAAGACCGACGGGCTGAAGGAAGTGTCCAAGTCTCATAAAAAGATCTCTAAAGAAGGGAATTCCCCGCCCGAATCACCATCCTTCAACTCACTGAAGAGAAGCAAACTATCCGGGGGGGCAACCTTCATGGGGGAGTCTTCAAATGATGAAGATGAAAGTGCTGCTTTAAAAAACGTTGGTCAAGACCAACTTCCCCTTACTTCCAGTGCAAGGCGGTCGCTGCACACCATCCCCACCAAGAAGACTGTCGATGTACTTGAAGTACTGAAAGCGGGCGGGAATCTGGGGTGAGCTGATTTGATATGTGTAGAACATCGTTCGCTTCCTGCGAAGCTACATCAACATAAACGCCTCATAGCAAGAAAAGTGTTTCATCCGATGATTAAACAAAGAGCTAATTGTTCTTCGCTTGCGTTGTAAAATAAGGACATGTCTTGCGGCTGCCATCATATGAAAAGTGCTTTTTTGGTAGATGTTGCTGGGTTAAACTGCCGATTCTTTGTACTTTGTTAAGCCAGCCTGGTCTTCACTCCATTGCGAACTTTCGTAACCGTAGATACGTTGATGGCAGCTTTCGCAGTCAATGTGGATGAGACAATTATAGAAAGAAATCTGTTAAAGTTGGTAGATTTCCTGCATCGATTCTATGATTTATTACAAGTTTGTAAACGTTATGTGTGAAGACAGTTTGTCTAAAATATATCTTTCCTGGAATTAGCTGTAATTAATCAGGTAAACTCTGGTGAAAAGAGTGTAAATGAGAAAAAAGCATAAATGGAATATGCTTCGGTGCTTAGGAAAGTTCAAGCTCGCCAAGCCTTTTCATCATATCTATCACGAGTCCAATACCGCCTGATGGCTGAGTCTGAAAAACGTTCGAAGGAGAGCCCAGAACTTGTTCTGAAACAGGAGGAACAAATGGTAATAATTGTTGGCAAACAGGCGATGTGCTCCACAGGAGACGTTCTGTTGCTTTGTTAGATTGATTGCAGTAACGTTTTGACCGCTGCTGCAGAAAAGCCAGTGCACTGTTGTTATTGTGGTCTTTCTTGCCTCCTCAAGATTGCCACACGATCCTTAAAACTCTTAAACTTGCGATTATGGCGAAGTGTCCACCGCAGTGTTAACTGTTAAGTCAACTGAACTTAGTTGTTTGGCTGATTTTATAAAATATCTCGTAAAAAAATCGTGCAGACGCAACTGTGGCCAGAATTGGTGTGTAAATGTAAAGCTCGCTGCTACCGCCAGCGCCGATGCGGCATAAACCTCCCCCCATTTGTTCCCCGCTCAATGCAGGATCTCGTGCTGCGCTTCCTGAAGCGCGCGGCGAGCAATCTACGACAAACCTTCTCGGTGATAATCCCGAGTCGCCGTCTGTCACTGTGCGACCGCAAGCGCATACTCGCCAAGCAGCTCGGGGACTTCGTTCACATCTACAACAAGGAGACCGAATCGATGGAACAGAAGCATCTTCTCAGGTTTGTCGCTTTCTAGCAACTTTGTCATTTGCGCTGCCATTAAGCTTTATTTGGTGAAAACGCAACACAAACTTGNACAATCTCTTTGTTGANAGATCAGTGGAACTTCAGTGGTTTGTTTCCTTTACCGCATTTACTTGGAACAGATACGTTTAGTTGTTGGTGGTGGTTGTAAATTTACTACCAATATGAGCTTTACTTGTTGGTTTAGGGCAGTGCTGGGCAAGAAAGCGTGTGTTCTGACTTAGACGTTAGAGCGACGTCGAAGTGACCTTCTGATTGGTTGGCGCAACGGCAGCCAAAGTCGCAGCCGATCGGGCGAAAATTTCGCCCAAAAGTAACAACCTCCGCCGATTTACGGGATGTTTTTTTCACTGGTTTCCCGTTGGTTGCGACCATGAAACACCAGGTTGGTTGCGACCATGAAACACCAGGTTGGTTGCGACCATGAAACACCAGATCAATGCGTCACCAGCGCATGTGAAAACAAAAACTTTCGCGCACTGCGCGATGCCATCTGCGAACAGACATTTATGGAGGAACGCTTATCATTGCTGCGAAGCGATCAAATTTTGCCATTTTGAATGAGGTTGTTCAGTTAGCAATCGTCTGTGCGGCCATCATCGCAAAAACGCATTCAACTGAGGCTTCAACTTGTCACAAATTCGAGGCGGTGCTCGCTTCCCCGGCACCTGTCTACGTGACCAACTTGAAACCACGCAATCATTTTGCTTCGTCACAGCGAATGGCTGTGTACAGTTCTTCACCTATCATGAAGAATCACTACTCACTGCAGGAAAACGTGGTTAAAGATTCGATATATTTGAAAGACAGTGATATAGCGCAGCCATTCGCTCGGACACTAGTCGTGGATGATGAAAGTTCAATATCTTGATTCACTTTTCCAGTTTCCAGAAAGACCTTCTCCCTGAGAGTGTAGTTCAAAGTCCAGAAAGCACAATTGAAGACGACGACTTCCGATGTTTCGTCACAACAGCCAGTGAATTGGCGTTGGAGGAGGTCCTGACTGCGTACACCCACAAGAATAAGTCGGCGTCCGTCTTTCTCGGGGCCAGTAGACCGAAGTCCTCCCATACGAGGTAGACGTGTTGGTTGCTTCCTTGTGGTTTCGATGACGATCATTGGGTGTTAACCACATTCCATAATTTGGGTTCGATTACAAAAGCTCTGGTTGAAAGCAAATGTTAGTCAGTTGCTGCGAAAGGCGTCAGTTCACTGTATGTTAAACATAAAAAATTATTCAATTCAATGTGTGTATGTTAGAAACTCCGTTGTAGTCTTCAAACAGCAAATTTCAATTTACGTAGTTTGCGTCACATAAAATGAAATGCCCCCACAAGCAGTGATGCAATAAATACAAGTGTTGTTCAAACCAACTACGTTACGACTCAGTTCATAATTTTGCCATCGTATCTGTTCGTTGTGATGACGTTATTGTCCACCTCCCACCCAAAACAACGTTTCATGGAACGTATATTCTGCGGTAGTTCGCATGAAAAGGGTCAACTGCTAAAAATGGTTGAATAAGCTCAAGTTTAAAAGGTTCAGATGAATCTATGAACCTAACACGATGCTTGTGTTATTGCTAATAGTGTATTTGTGTTTTCATAGAACCCCTCAGCTTGGTAGAGGTCCGAAAGAAAGCTACCCCCCAGACAGTTTCAATGTAAGCGACCCGGTCCCACGGCAACCCAAACCACTGTCCCCCACCAGTCCCTCCTTCCAGAAAGCGAAGCTTGCTGACCAGGGGGCATCCCCGCGCATCAACCACGATGACGAAGGTACTGCAGTGATAATTGGTCGCGGTGCTTGTGACGTCACATCCGCAATGCTTTTGAAAGACTGTCTGTTTTCAAGCGTTGTTCAGTTTTTCAAGATTTATCGCTGAGTCAGTCGATTGGGTGTTGTGGGAAACTACAAAGGCTTTACTGCGCGGCTACTTCAGTGAAACTCCCCCCCTTTTCTCTTCAAAAACTCCCCGCTACTTTGAACATCAACGTTACTTTACACCAGGGCTACTCAATTATTTCAAGCAAGGGTCCAGTTACAAAAGTAAAAAATTGTTGAGGTCCGGTCACTCCCATGAAATCATACAAATGNAGCATGTCTTCGATTTTTCTAACANAAAAATATGAAATGAGAATATAATACGGTTAAGTATANANATTGTACAAAATCGAGTAACTGGACATAAGTATAAACAGAAGTTGTCGGCCTTATTTATTTTTATGCTGGTTGGAGAAATGGCATTTTCTACTTCTTGCTAGTTCCTTGAATTTTTGTTCCAAGGTAGTGATAGCCAGGCCTGTAACCAGCTTGGGA
>JGI24159J19872_10012397_pt1 | contig 11113 bp, 4 predicted proteins | sample Ectturendosymbi4_FD_19872 | JGI IMG/M metagenome (IMG submission 19872)
TTTTACTCTGTGATTGAGTGATCGAACTTTGCAGTGTCCGTTTGATCGATGGCGTGTCAAGCCACAACGCTTTCGCATTTTACCTAGACTAGGCCAATTTAAGAATTAGCGCCCTACTCCGCAGTAGTGCGGTAACTAGTGTTACGTGTTAGCTAACAATAGTGCTAAGAATGTGTCTGTAACCGTATGGTTCTGTCTTTAATGCAGTTGCAAAAAGTGTCTGTAACCCTGTGATTCCGCCGACTTCAAAGCCTTGTACTACGTTCTGTATTGTCTGTTTTTATCAACCTGGGTTCTGCAGAGTGTGTGTTCATACTATGGACTTCGTGTCTGCTCATAAACAAATAAATTAAATTAAATTAAATTAAATGGATTGAGCATTTCCAAACCAAGTACTGTAAGACAACGTTTCTTGCATTGCCATGCCTAGTTTACTTAGTATTAAAATCATCCAGTAGTGGGCTGCAGGGACGTAACGAGGTTAGATGGCGCCCGGGGCAAGAAGCAAGTTTGGCGCCCCCATGTTCAAACCTGAGGTCTTTCAGAAGCAAATGTACCGTATTGAAACAAGTACTTGTGACATTTTCAGGACTTTTTTTCGCCCCCGCAGTCATTCGTTTTTTGGATGACACACAGTTATTGACGATCTCTTTCAAATGGTTGCATATTTTTATACAGTAGAACAACGCACAGCGATAAACAATCTGAGCATAGCTTCAGCCCTACAACTTTATAAGTCTGGTTTTTGTAACTTAAAACTTTGTGTTACATTTGGGGCATGCAAAAAGTACTTTAGTCTTATCTAAGTGCTTTTGCTACCAGTTATGCCTTTCAAGCTCATTGTTTCGCTGTGATTGCATTATTGCAAACTTCGCAAAAGGCTTTTCTTGAATCAGTAGGGTAGGCAGCAGGCATTGAGCCAACTTTTAAGTTCTGAATCTTACAACCATATATTTTGAAACTTTTGGCAGCTTTGGTTTACCAGGAACTTTTTACCATACATTACTATACTTACTGCTGTAACTGAACCACTTGGAAATATCGTGTCGTGGGATAAAAACATATTCTGCCAATGTTGTCTTTTGACCTAATGCGCTCACTAAGCACACAAGCAAATCAGTCAAGCTTCACCATGCTATCTAATTACTTGTTATTATGAAACAAATATCTGCTTGAAGCAGCTTCGTTGCATCGTAATAAAATCTCCAAATAATTGCAAGCAGCTGGTTATGCTTATTCCTGGTGTTTCCCAATCAAAAATGTCATAAAGAAGAGAAGTATATTTTTTGATGAAGCCGGGAAAAAAGTTTTCATATTAAAGAACTGCTGAAACAGGTTTTTGTTAGGAATTTGTTAACTGCTAAACCTGCTAAACGGTTGATAAAATCCTGCTCGAAAATCAGTTAAACTGGTAGATTGGAAATNTTACAGCTAACAGTGAGAAAATCCATAGCTGACGGCAATCTTATGCCTTTTGCTACGTAACTGTACAAAAACGAATAAAACAAGAATTTCTGGACAGCCTTCAATTGAAAGTCTTTGCTCACTACTTACGGCAAATTTAGCAAAATACTGATGTCTTAGATTGAAAAATATCTTATATATAATGTAATAAATAAGATTTATTGCAGAAGACCGCGGGCCCCCAAAAACGCGGGGCCCGTAGCAATTGCTACATTTGCTACTATTGTTAATCCGGAACTGAAGGAATGATAGCCTACGGTTTGTTGAAGACCCACTCAGGGGCGTAACAAGGTTAGATGGTGCCTGGGGCAAGAAGAAAGTTTACTCCCACCCGTGTTCGAATCTGAGGTTTTTCAGAAGCGAATGTGCTGTGTACTACTGTATTGAAGAAAGTAGCCTACTTGTGACACTGTTGGAACTTTTCGGCGTCTCCCGCAGTGATTTGGCGTTCTCATGGTGACTTGGCGCCTAACGAATTATGTCCCTTTGCCCCCCTCGTTACGCCCCTGGCCCCACTAAAATAAACAGCTCAAAACATGACCAAAATATAGAGTTCGAAGCAAACTGAAAACATGCATGGACATAGGTTTATTCTTTTGGGCAGCAAGAACATGCATTTCTAGGCAGTGCATTACATTTCATTGAAGTAACGTGGTTTACCTACGTCTTTGCCAGCATTCGCAGAGTGCCCAAGTGAGTTCAGTTTGAAGGATGCAGCTTAGACCGAGCGCTAGTAGTTTCAAGTGGTATTTAGAGATTGTTGGTTTCCTTATGGAATTAGGTTGAAAATATGCAAAATATCATCGCCATGTGTTGTTGGTTTTTGCGCATAATAGCGTTGTCACATAAGGTAAGTTCTTCAAGAAAGGGTTTGTGTTAGAGTCAGCCAGATCTTGCTAGCCTGTTGATATTTCAGTTTGGCAGGGTATATTTTGCCGTCGAAATCGGTTACATGACAAGGACGATACACTTGGATTAGCGTATCGACCTTGTCACATAATGTATAACCTAAACCCTAGAGCAGTGATATTTAACGTGCGCGAAATCGCCCCTCAGGGGGCGATTATGTGCGTTAAGGGGGCGATTTTGTGATTTACCAGATTTGGGCGCGATTTCAGTTTCCACGGGAGCGATTTCTGCAGGTTAGAATATACTAAAATTCTGAATTGATTCCAAAATCAAAAACTATATTCGTCAATTTGGAACCAATTCATTTGATGCACTTTCGACTCCATGTTTCGTAAATATGGTTATAAAACAGAAGATATAGGACTGATGATGTAACAATCAAACTAGCATTGTCCTGTTCAACGCATTACTGCACAAACTATCCAAGGCTACGGAGAGTGTTACTGCTTGAGAGCCAAGCACTGCGCTTCTGACGAATTTTCACATATATTGTTAAGCCTAATCTTTAAAACACTCACAAGATAAAATAGTGAGGCAAGAGTTGCAATAAGTAGTTTGGTAGTTTGCTGACCTAGTTGTTGCATATGCAGCGTCAAAAAATCGACATCAAGAAATAGACATGTCAACACGCGCGGAATTTTGGACTTTTCTTAAATACACTAGTATGCACTGATTCGTTTTATCATATTTATGTTCGTTGAAAGCAACAAACACTGATATGGCTAGACCTAATCGGCCGAACTCTATCTTAAAGACGAAAAACTTCAGTTTCTTTGAAGATGCTAAAAATGGTCCAACAATCATAACATTGCTACCACTGAATCATCACTTTCGACTTTCGCTGCGATTAAGAATATTAATAAAAGGTTGTGATTAAGCATAGGTATTTAACCCTGTGATTCCGCCGGCTTCAATGCCTTGTACTACGTTCTGTTTTGTCTGTTTTTATCAACCTGCGTTCTGCAGAGTGTGTATGTTCATCCTATGAACTTCGTGTCTGCTCATAAACAAATAAATTAAAATTAAAATTAGGCTAATTATTTCTTTCCGTAAACTGACACAAATCCTCCCAACTTTATGTGTTACTATTAGCAAAATTGCCTTGAAACGAGGCTGCATATATTCTGTGATAGAGCACTGCCAAAACATTGTTTCGTAGGCAACATACGTCATAGTCCGTTACCATGTGTTTTATAAACTTTGGTTCGTAACTTGAGTAAAACATTGGAACCAAGCGTCCCTCTAAAAAAAATACGTGAAAAATGACTGTTGTAAGACGATTTACGTAGCAATTAATGGCTAGTAAAATTAATTACAGTTAGCCGTAAAGTTGTAAAACGTGCTTAGCGTGTTTTTCAGTCAATTCGAGTGTTTTACTGTGATTGCAGATATAGCTGTACTGTGTTCATCTGAATAACGACCCAGTATATCAGTACAGTAGGCTAGGAAAAGGATAAATTATACTAGCAAGTAACTCCAACCACCCCCATCTCGGCTAAACTGAAAATTCCAAAAAATCGTTTTCGCAACTTGTAGTTCGAGGCTGCTAGGAAATCCTTCTGTTGTGGAAATAACGCCAAAAGTTGCATTGCGTAGAAAATGACTGGGTGAAGTGTTTTGCCAGTCAACTAACATAAGCGAATGCGATTCCACATCCAGGAACTCTTCATCGACTACCAAAGCGATGATGAAGTCTGTGCCATATTTTATTAACTCGGATGATCAGACTTTTGGATCAAGTGCAGTGAGGGTTTTCCGGAAGTTTTGGGGAAAGCTAATACTGCTACTGAAGTTTCCCACAAAATATGTTGCTGAGCAAGTTTCAACCAAGTGCTGCACATGCGTAATAAATACCGCAATTGTCGTGACATGAGCAAGACCGGTGGAAACGCCAACCTGCTTTAAAAAAACTTGCAGATAAAAAGCCAGGGGCAAGGTTCGCAGTAGTTGGAACGAGGGCTGTGGAGCCGAAACTCAAATTTCGGTCTCCGGCTCCAGGCATCCAAAATTTTTGGCTCTGGCGCCAACCTGTAAAAGTTTTTGACTCCGGCTCCAGAACGATTTGGTCCATTAAAAACTAAAAACCATTGTATTATTTGTACAATTGGCATGCTCCACAAACTATGTCTGTTGAACGGGAACTCAAAATTCAGGCTTCGGCTCCACCATTGAAAGTCTTTTGGCTCCGGCTCCACAGCCCCGGTTGGAACCAAATGTTTCTGGAAATGAATAACATTGTTTCTACCAATGCATTTGCATTCGTTTTATTTGTTCGTCTTTTTGTGCCAACTAAACTGCCTTTTTATTTCATCAGCATTGAAATATTTTAAAATTAAAATAATAGGCTATTTTTGCCAACATTAAAATTATAAGTGGGGGCTATTTTTAAGCAGAGTTCCTGTAGGGGGGTGATTGAACAAAAAAGGTTGAAGACCACTGCCCTAGAGGTAAACCTCAAAGGTAAACCTTAAACGCAAATGTTAAACCCAAACCTTAAGCCTAAGCCCTAAATCGTAAACCCTAAACGTAACAACCAGTCCCATCAAAAGTGTAACCTCCATTAGCAAAGCGAAAGCAGGAATGGTGAGAGCCGAACCGACAACCACTCGTACAGCAGACGTAAACACTTACCCTTCCTCTCGACTAAGTTAACCGTACAGCTAGTGTGACGAAGTAGCGTTATATCTAGACAAAAGTGGATACAGTTCGTAAAGGTTCGAATGGCAAATATTCCCAGCAGAGCTTTTGCCGCTGTCGGCAAAATAAACAATTGTACCTTTTAGTTTTGTTTCTGTGGAGCTTTGACTTTGTTCCAGTTCATTTTTTTCTCATCTCGTGTTTTGGCATGTCTTAACATTAAGGTTGACAGACGTCCTTGACCGCCAAGAACTGTCCTTGAATTTGCTATCAAAACGCCTTATGTCCTTGATTCTTGAAAAACATCTTGTTGCCCTTGAATATTTTCCAGCGTCCTTGAAAACTCTTGCACATTTTTAAAATTGTTCATTTGAGAACTATTGATTACGTTGAACATTCAAGAATCAAGAATAAACAATGTAAATGGACGGAACAATGGATATTTGTTCCATCAAACAGCTGTGTAGTAAAATGTAAATTATTGAAGAAAGGTTGTGTCGCCTCAAAACGTTTAATTTATTTTTCAATTTCGTACATAGTTAACGTAGCCTGACTTGCCCATACGTAATTCAAGCTTTCTGAAAGTAGCCCACCATAGACCGTAGCTTAGCCAGTGGCGTGTAGGAGAGGGGGCTACCGGAGCGATGGGCCTGGGTATTCGAAGCAAGGTTGGTATCCAGAAAGCGAAACTTCAAATATTAAAATGCTGTGGCAAGATGATTTTTTGTATTGTAAGGCTACTGACACCTGCTGCATGGATTTAATTTTTTGAAACTGATTTTCTTTGTCAACACTAGTTTTTACGTACTCAAACGCCAGTAATTCTCGCACTTCTCAATACTAGGGACCTATACTCTAGGTGTGCGGTGCACACCCAATTAAACTGATATGAGATGATGCTATCAAGGGAAAATCACAAAAAAAGGATAGAAAAATCATTATGGCCGTTTAATTGATTTGAGCCAAATTTCGAAACTGTCCTATTTCAATTTGCCTGGTTTAGCTGACTTTTTGATGCATCACTAGTTTCCCGTTTCGTTTTTTGATGTGGCAACCCTGGGTGTGCGCTAATGCAGCTTCACACCTGTGCTTGCAATATGTACATCATTTCAAGCTTTGTCACTAATTGGCAGTTCAGTCGGATTCAGTCCCGTCGCCACGGGAATGCTTTGGTGGGCTTCGCCCCTCCAGACAAAGCCCCAAGCCCCAAAATTAAAATATGAAACACTATAAATCAGTGGAGATTTTAACAAATTTTCAATATCAAACTTACCTGCACAAACGTAAAACTCTCCTAGTGAACACCTTCTGGCGACGTTTCTGGGCGGACTGATCATCACGATTCACACATACACGTCTCTGTTCCGTCCCCATCCCCCCCCAGTAGTTGTACATATAACAGCCACATAAATAAAAACGGAAGTTTTCTTGCGCACTTTATGCGCATTTTCAATTCTTGTGCAGGCTAGTTCAACAAGTTTCAACTGTCAACCCTGGGTCTCTGCCATCCCAGCTGCATACCTTCGCAGCTCGACTGCTATTCGACCAGACATTTGCGCAGCCATTTTTTAACATTTGTGAACTGCTCCATCGTAGGGTTGAGTGTGTTTTACTGCACTCTTTGAATGCACAGACTTATATTTTTGCAGTTGTGAACTGCTCTGACGGAGCACTGAGTGTGTTCTACTCCCCTGTTTTAACGTGTTGCCGGATATTTTTGCAGTTATGAACTGCTCTGTCTTAGCGTTGAGTGCTGTGTTTTGCTCCGGTGTCCTAACTTGGAGCGCTAATTAATTTATGTGTATTACAGTTACACATTGTAGGCTACAACAACGAGTAAGGATAGTGCGTGTAGAACAATATGCACGCTGTGTCAACAAACTTCGCCAAACTAACGCCAAACATCAAAATGACGTCATGTTGTGACGTCACAAACAGCGTATATCCAATTACATTGAGTACCATACGCCACTCCATTGCCAAATACTGGAATTTCTTAGGGGGGAATACAATGGAGTGGTTGTCCTGGGTATCACCAGACCTCCTCACGCCACTGACCGAACCTCATTGAAAAAAAATGTCCTTGAAAAAATATCAAGTTATCTGGCAACCCTACTTAACATGCTAGACTTCGAGGCACTTGCATAGTTCTGACCAGAGGCGTAAAGCAGAGATGAGCACGGATCAGGACAGGAACGAACTGAGAAAATTTTTGTTGTTTAAATGTGATTATTTTAACCATATCAAAATTTTAGGTAGTGTCTATTTGGCGCCAGCAACAAAGATTCTGCCAGGGATATTTTGTCATTTGAACGATATCCAGATTTGTCCGGGCATAAGGCAGAGTTCGTGACACGACCAGTACGGTGAATCTGGTTGAGCAGGAAGTATTCCTGCTTTGCCAGTGGTCATCGGTTCCATTCTCACCATTGTTGGTTAGGCTGTGGTTGTGGGCTAGAGATGACACTTTTGTTGGGAGCGCTTTTCATGCACATTTTTAAAAATCAGACTCAGGTTTCGATAATCAGACTCAGGTTTCATTTTGGTTTAGGATTTCAGATGAAGGTTTAGGTTGGGGTTTAGGGTTAGGGTTCAGGGTAAAGATTTTAGGTCGTGTGACAAGGACGATACGCTTATCCAAGCATATTGTCCTTATCACATCACCAATTCAAACAACTGGATTCGCCTAATGGCAATATAGCTCCAGCAGTGTTTTTTTGCAGACAGCAAAATAGACAGTGCCAAATGTTTTATAGTTGTGATGCGATGTTACAGATTCGATCAATTTTGGAAATGTCACAAAGGGAAGTGACTATTTTGCCTCATAAGGCAAAAGCACTGCTGGAGGTATTTTGCCTTCAACCAATCATGCTTGGCTAAAGGCAAAATATCTTCAGCAGTGCTTTTGCCCCATAAGGCAAAATAGACACTGCATAAAAATACATGGATGTACATGGCAGTGTTGGACATGATCCGGTTTTCGGATCGCGATCCAACCAGATTCTGCAATTCAGAACCGAATCCGGATCGGACTGGATTTTGAAAGAAACCCTACCGGATCGGATATGTTGATCACTGCAGTGAAATGTTTTATCAGAGGGTTTTTCTGGATATAAAACGCATTGGATGAAATATTAGGGCAGTACCACCGAATTAGGATGGGACTGGATTACACAATGAAAATATTGGACTGAATTAGGATCGCAAAAATTTCCGATCCGTTCAACACTAGTACATGGGCGGATCAGGACTGGATCGGACTGAAGATTTTCAAAAAATTTGCGGATCAGGACTGGATCGAATTCAATTTTATTGGATCAGGACTGGACTCGGACTGAAAAACCTCAGACCGAACCAGTCCTGATCCGGCCCTGTAAATCATGCATTTTTATTAAGCCTCATGAGGCAAAAGCACTACTGGACCTATTTTGCTTTCAGCCAAATACGTTTGCTTGAAGGCAAAATAGTTCCAGCAGTGCCTTTGCTTCATGAGGTGAAATAGACACAACCGTTGGGCATTTGCAAAATTTAATTAGGCAGTGTCTATCTTGCCATCAGAGGTAAAGCATGGGTGGAGTTATTTTGCCATTAGGAGAATCCGATTGGTTGGATTGGTCAAGTGACATGCATGATACACTTGAATTAGCGTAAGATCCTTGTAACATGACCTAAAACTCAAAACCTAAACCCAAAAATTTTGCCCAAACCCAAAACTTAACCTAAAAACTGAATCCAAAACTTAAACTCGAAACCTAATCCCTATCCGATACTTAAACATGCACTCTAAACGTAAACCCCAAACCTAAACTGAAACTTTTTGAAAAAGTACATAAAAAACTGTCCCATCAAAGATGTGATCTCTAGGCAGTAGGCTCCTATCTAAGTCCTAAGCCAAAGGAAATGGTGAGAGCAGAATCAACGACCACCAGCACAGCATAGACAAAAACCACAATTACGCTCACCCTCCTTCCAGTGATAGGAACCCACCGTTATATGTGGACAAAGGTGGATGCAGTTCGAATCAGTCACGTTGCCACGTGGGGTTTCATTGGTGGGCTGAACTCCCAAACAATGTTACAAGCCCACCCCCTAAAATTGAAATATGAAACACTATAACTAAGTAAAGTTTTTGTCAAATTTTAGAATGTCAATCCCCCTCTGCACAAACGTAAATCCCCCTATCAAAAACATTCTGGTGACGTTTTTGGTTCAAATTGCAAAATAGTCCCAGCAGAGCTTTTGCCATTGAAGGCAAAATATACAATACTATTTTGTAAATCTGTAAAATTGAATCACAGCTAAAATATTGATATGTTCACGCATTGAAACAACAAAAATTTTCTCAGTCCGATCCAGTCCTGGTCCCACAATTTTCAAAAAATTACAGTCCGATCCAGTCCTGATCCGTCCAAAAATGGCTTCAGTCCTGATCTAGTCCGATCCAGTCCTGATCCGTGCTCATCTCTGCCAACCAGCTCTTCCTTTCGGGGGAGGTAATTTTCATGAAATTTTAGGCGATGACGGCATCGTGCTTATTCAACCGTGGTACGTTATACCGGAGCTTGCTTGCGGAGGTTTGATGACGTAACTGGAGTGGAAAAAAGTTGCGTTGCAAAAGCAAAAAGTAGAAAAAAGTGAAGGAAAAATGTTGTATCATTGCAACTTAATAAGCATTTCCCTCAAACATGGAATGCGTGGAAGTTTGCGTTTTTTTAAAATTTTATACATTCACAACTGTTGAAACGTATTTTTTGTCCCCGAACCGTTGTGAAACTCAGATAACCAAAGTTATCAAACTTGAAAATCGACTTATTTTACTGTAGTGTGATATCACCCTTGGAGTACAATTATTTTTAATACCGTTTAGTTCTCATTGCTCAACGTAAAATATCGGTTTAAGCGACTCCGGTTACGTGATCAAACCTCCGCAACAGCGTGGCCGATTTGGCTGTTTTGAAGCCAGATTTTAAAATTCTGGCTTTTTTTTGACACCTTAAAGCAAGACAAAATTTGGCTTTTTCTGGATTTTTTTAGTCAGAAAGGCATGGCTCTGGAAAAACATTGTCTGAGCCGCATATTCATTACAAATCTCTTCTGAAAAGATTCTATAATCATGCAGGGTGCACAAAATATTGAAATTATTTCACTGTTTCTCTGAAAATGATCAATGTTATTGATAAGAAACAAATGTACCACAATGTAATTACAGGAAAAGAAATTGTTTCTGAAGAGTGGAATTCTATTACATCAGTGTTTCTGACGAGTTTTAGGCTAATGTCTATTTTGTGTTTGGTTATGTATATTTCATATGTATTTGCCTTAAAACTGTTATCTGGCTTTTTTTGGGAAAAGGTCTGTTTTTTTTTATGAAGACAGGTTGGCAACCCTGCTCCGCAACCAAGCTCCACTATTTACGGAGTTCCGCCTTTTACAGGGCACGGTAAAGTGCAGTCATGGCAGGGTTGCCAGATTGTTTTTTTGACGCCATATTTCACAAATTTGGCTTGGCTTTTTTAGAGGCAGTTGGCGTAAAAAATAATTGTTTGGCTTTTTCTTTTCAATATTTGCCTTTTATTGGAGACAGTTTACACATGCTATCAGGCTGGTGTTGTGGTTTTTGACATATCTTGCTCAAAAGTGTTATTAGGCTTTTTTAGACAGTGCTTGGTGTATTTTCTCAAAAGTTATCTGGCAACCCATAAACGAATAAAGTTGTAGCATATCTGGCAACTAGAGATGGCACGGGCTGCTAATGGTCCGGTTTTTGGTCGGGCCGCTGAGGTTGAACGAGCGGGCCCCTAACAATATTTCAGCGGTTGGATTTCACCGAGCCGCTCACCAAATTTGAAAACACCTTTAAAATGTGTTTAAGTTGGAAGTACCACTTAGTGACAATAGCAGTGAGTGAAACTACTGGGAATCTGCTTGGCATTGCTTTGCGAATGTTGCATTTTCAGGCAAATTTGCCGTTCCCATATGTGAGCACTCCGCCGGGGCGACTTCCAGGCAAACTTTTAAGAAGTAATTTAATTTATTTAATTTATTTGTTTGTGAGCAGACACGAAGTCCATAGTATGAACACACACACTCTGCAGAACGCAGG
>JGI24159J19872_10012399_pt1 | contig 11113 bp, 6 predicted proteins | sample Ectturendosymbi4_FD_19872 | JGI IMG/M metagenome (IMG submission 19872)
GGGCATGTCATCGTCAAAGATGATGACGTCTCAAGCATAAGCGCAACAGAGAACAGCGCAAGCACCGAACAAGCTTTTCTTGGCCACTTCATGCTTTACTTATCCTGCAGGTTTTTCTACTGACTAAGCCAATGTATCAGGTTGCTTTTAATGACGTCCTGAACGCATAACAAACAAAAAATTTCCTAATTCATGTAGGAGTTATTAGTTGAATTTCATATAGAATATAGAAGTTATTACTTCTAAAATGTTTCAAAAACATTTTCTGGCAAATGCACTTGTATCGAAAAGAACAACTGATAAGCGATAGTGATTTACAAAGCTTCATTAACGTGTAAAATACTTAAAACAATTTTGATTTACAAATTTCGACAGATCTGGAAATGCATCTCTCAATCCACTTCAAGATCAACAACACGTTAATGTATGTTTGAAAACTCTGAGCTCAGCTATCAACTATTCAATAAAATCACACTCCTTGGTTACAAGTTAACCTCCTTTACTGGACTGCAGCGTTCTGCAACAAAAGCACCAACTGTTTTACTGTCTGTAGCATGGGAATCACACCATCCAAACCTGGACGGCCTCTGCCTCAGTTGAATCTGTCGCAAGCTTTGGCACATGCCGCAGGATAATCAGATTACACTTACCTGACATGGTTCGCCGTAAGAATCGCAATTCATCGGCCAGTTTCAGGTTTTACGTGATAAGAAACGCGTTTATCGACACAGCGCTTCAAGCCTATGCGAGATTTTGTGAATGCGATGTTCGTAGTAACCACGTAAAACTGAAGGAAGGTTTACTTTACCGGTTCTCAGAGATGATGTAGTCCTAGATCTCTCGCATTTCTTTCATGTACCGTAGGGCGCAGATTAAAATGCTTGTAAAAATTCGTAAAAGAGCAATGATATCACTGCACGTAAATCTCCGAAAACTTTTAGCTTCGCTTTGTTTGTTGCGGGAACGTCGAACTGACTGAAAGACTTCAAAAACGTCGACGCGCTGACCATTTTTATGAAAACAGGCCATTCTATCAATGCTCTGCATGCAGGGAGACCAACGAATAGTCTGTTCAGCATTCGTTTCTAAATTCTGAAATACTTAACACACACTTTGTTTAAAAATGATCACATCAAAGCATTGATAGTTTAGTTGGTCTGTGGCAAGATCACAGTCCAGCTCAACTGGATATGGAGAATTCTCAGCATTCACAAAGTCATGTATTTTAAAATCAGCAGATGCAATTTTTACTCAGTGTGCTGTATCTAATCTTCACTTGTATCATATATGCAATGCTGTGTGTTTTAAGACCTGGCTTGGTTATTTTTACCGAGCTGAAAAATTAACACCATTTGGTTAGCCGACAATATCCAAAATGATATACACGGATTCGGATTGCTCGGGATATTTTCGACAGCAAACTACAAATGCAATACCAGAAATCTGACAGCATTGCCGATTGTTGTTTTCGAAGGTTTTTTGAACAAGAAAACCGCTTTAAATTTCGTGACCTACATTTTATGACTTGGACGTGGCTTGACCTCCTTAAATTCACCTCATTCAAAATATTTTCAAATTTTATAACTCTAACTGTATGACTTAATCAAGTTTTTCCTCCTTTCTTCAGATCTTTTCAAGTTCGAAAATGCAAAATCAGCAATCTGTGGCAAATTGGGAAATCCAATACCCGATATGACGTCAAACGCTTATTACCACTGCTTGAATACCACAAGAAAAGCCCCTGGCGTATGACGTAAGGCGATCTTTTTATAGAAAACTTATAAAAGGCTTGAGAGGCGCCAGTCGCAGTTCATTCGCAGCAAACCATCGTCACAACGCGAAGAAAGGTCCATTTTGCTCCTGGCAAGAGATAAACAATTTTGCATTTCGAAAACTCTGTGAATCACAGGATCACAGAGGCTGAAAAGCCGGCTATAAGTTTCTAGATCAACATGGAAAGGACTCCACGTCCACTCTTGTCCATAGAAAAATATTATAGAAAAAGGAGACAATATGTTTTAAGAGATTCCAAATTTATAAACATTTGATTTTAAATCTTTTTCAGTCTGTCTTTTTGTGCCTTTTGCTCAAAGCAGTTACACGTTTCCTTACTTTTTNGAGTGTTGTAGAGCTGCAAAATACTTCAACTATTTGTAAATTAATCCAACTCTCGTAAATCTGGGTTTTGTTTTTGGGGTGCAATTATTTCCTTGCATTTCAGACGTTCGTAGAATGATCACTAGGATGTTTTTTGTTTTTAAGATTAGACTCAGACAACCGCGCATCCACAAGTAAAGGTAGTTTTGTCATTTCCGAAGCGAAATTAAGAAAAATTACTCCAAATTTTCTGATTTCATAATATCGTAGCACAAAATATACCATCAGACAACTTCTGGAATGCTTTGTCGTTATGAAAATTTTCGTCAGTTCAGAAATGCAATATGACTTTGGTCAATTACGCAACGAAAACAACAAAAACTGTTTTATGTAAAATTATGACGGACTTTCCGGAAATAACTGTCTTCTTTTCGAAAGTTGGAACACGATTTCACCGACGATGCTTCGTAGTATTTGCGATTGGTTAAAATTAAATCAATGTATGGGATTGGCCAACGAACGTTTACATACTTCACAGTGTTGAGCTCGATTACGTGTTTGTTGTTTCGGGTTTACGTAAATCGTTGATGAAAGAGAACTGCGGACGGGGCAGCTTTAAATACACGAACAACCTCCAACCGGATCTAAGAGGTGAAGATTCATCTGCTTCGTAACTCGAATAAAAAATAAAACTGGCTACGTACAGTATATCACAGCCCAGTAACCGTGGTCAGCAGTTCTTACCTGAGCAGTCCACAGTTGCCAAAATGCTTGATATACTCCTCGCTGCTTTTCTTGAAGCTTTACGCCTTACGCAATTGGCGTCAGTTTTTCTCGTCATAGCGTATGTTTGAAACTACCGTCGTATGCTTTCTCTAAGTCTTTCTTTAGTTTTTTATCATTTCACCCGTAATTTTAGCCTCGAATTAACAGGACTGAAGATACGTAAGTTAAGTGAAAATGATTTCCTAGTAAAACAATTTGCAAACTGATTTGGCTGCGTCGTCCTAGTGGAGATTTATTGCTGAAACGTGGATATGTGCAATGAGAATTATTGCAAGGTGATGAAAGTAGAGCACCTCAGGCTCACGGAAAAACCAGGGCCTTGAACTCTTATTAAATTCGTACTGAGCTTTTGCAGGCCAGTGGTGTGGCCAGCGCAAATATTTGGGGGGGGGGCAAAATGTTTGATTTTAGGCGAATAACATTATTTTGTTTAGAAAAACGCCTGTCAAAGCACAAAATGACTATATTTTCTAAACATTTAGGGGGGGCATGGCTCCTTTGGACCCCCTGGCTATACCTATGTTGCAGGCCACGTAATATGCCATCAAGGTCTTTAAACCATACCTTGGCTTTTCTATGTTACTGGTTTGTTTTATTTTCCTGAAGCTGACCTAAGGTTAGGGCAATGCGTTAAGCAAAATAACACTTTTTTACGATAATGGCTTTACTGTTCAAAACAAAAATTGGTCGTAATTCCATGAATCGTCTAACGAAGGGAGAAAGAAGTATACTTGCACAAGGAAAACGTCTTGCATTTGCAAACTGAAATGATCTTAATGTACTTTATAAAACCTATCTCATGAAACAACTTGTCTGAAGCCTTCTCATTTTTTTCGTCGAGTAACGAGCAAATATTTAATGTATGCGTATATCGCTCATACTCCAGCGCAATGGTTCTTAAACTTTCCTTACCACGCCTCGCTTGAGTAGTTATCGTTTGATTCAAGCCCCTCCTCACTTTGAATAAGTCAATTGGACGGAACACTTTCCGTTCAAAAACTTTCCATGTTTTAGAGCGCGTAAGCGCTCGCGTCCCCTTCCCCTGGAATTTTATTGATGCCCCCCTGGAGAGGCGTACCCCCCGTTTAAGAACCACTGCTTTAGCGCGAGCGCTGTTCACCAAATCTTTAATATTCCAGAAAATTGTTTGGAAGTTAAATATCTAAAAACATTTTCTCTGTGCTAACAGTTTTTTGTATTTCTTTCGTCGATCTTAGAAATCTTTGAATTATGCCATGTGACCGAAGACTTTTCCAAAGCCTCAAGTAGCGTTGACCTACGGGATGTGTCGCAAAGTGAAGCAAATGTTGATTACTGAAAATTGCACCTATGGAAAGGAATCCTTTCAAAACATAAAAGCAGACATCATGATGTTCGCAAAATATATACCCGTATTTAGCTCACTAAGCAGGAATATTCAATATCATTTGATTGCAATGGTTTGCAACAAATGACATTTTGTCACCTCTTGACACTGTTGAAGCGTGAAAATTCATCAAATTCATTAACACTCTTACTTGTAAAACATCAAAACTGTTCATACTCTGTGTTGAAAAGATGGAATGAGACTACAAATGGTACCCCACAATATTATTCTTTAATCCGATTCAAAAAGAAAGACATACCTCTACTTCAAAGTGATAAAACTATAAGTATCAAGCTACAGCTTTCAAAGACAAGTTCCCGGCTACGTAGAATCGAAACTACTTAAAGTCTGTAACAGTACGTTCAACAATTGAATACTTTTTTGCGACGGTTTTGAAAAATGCATCATCTATGCTACGCCAGCACAAAACGAGAAGTCATTACTGAAATATGGCAAGTAATGTTTGAGTGCACTGAGCACCAACTGCATGAAACTCTGCGGAGTACAACTGTTGTATTCATCACCAAAAACACTATATATTCGATGTGTGTAGGCCTACAGCTTATTTCGTGTAAGCGGATGCTTTATCGAGCAGTAAACCTCGTACAAAACCTTTGCATGAATGCTCTTTGAATAGTACAGCTTTCCAAAATTTTGTGGATAGTGTTGAATGCACTTAGAGTTGTAACTTTTATATAAAAAATAGCCTAAACAAAATATGAGATTTGGCGAAAACCAGAAAGAAGTCGCAAATTTTGTTTCTGTTTGGGAGATGGGGACACTTGCGGAAAATCACTGAAAGTGTTGAGTCTTTCCACATATTTGCAAAAAGTTGCTTTGTCTTCAAATGTCTAGAGCCGGAGTCTGAAATTTCGGCTCCGGTACCACTACTCTGGTGGTGAGTGGGCTACGAGTTTAGTAAGGCTTTGGGAGTTTGACTTGCACGTTCAGACTTGCTATTGTTATGCAAATACAGTGGGCTGTAAGTCAAACGGAAAAAAGTACTCATTGCTACGATCAAGCTCAAATAACGTGTATGGGGTACAAGCGTACCATAACCAGAGATCAAAACTCTCGTGAAGCAAATCAAGAAAGCAGAGATACTTTATGTGATGTTTGATGGCTCGGCCTCTGACTTTCAAATGTGGGTTCAAATATCACTTCAGGTAGGGGTGATTATAGGTGCCAGAGCTCTGCTGGGCATTAAAAGTGGCAATTTTATCAGTGCTGGATCTTTTCTGTGAATTTTCGCTTATATTTGTAGGCAACAACCCATCATTCGTTGGTAAGAGGTGGCGGAGCTGAGCTCCGGCACGCTCTTCCCCGGAAGCACTACGTCACTGACTTCAGGCGCTTCGTGGTATGAACTTTGAATGACTCGCTTTCCCTAAGTAGACCGTGGAAAAAGTTACGCGACCAACTAAGGTAGCCGTACAGTAAGCCCAGATAATATNCGCTGTGCGATATGGCAATTGCTCTGAGCTCTGAAAATCTTAGGAAAAGATACCAAAAATGTTTTTTGCACTATTTGCGAAATGNGTACTTGCTGGACACATACGGAGGTTGCCGGCCAACGGAAGTTTTGAAAAAGAATATGATGAATGATAATCAGCAACATCAAGCAGGTGAGTCATCACTTCAACAAAAATGGAAAGAAGCTAGTGTTTCGCTGGATAGATATTACTTCCATTGTAGCCTAACAACTTTTGGTTTATTTCCTCATAAACAAAAATTGCAAAACTGTATTAGTTGCTCATCAACGTTGTTGAAAGTTGTTCTGCTTTTAACTATAGAGATAAATCACGGTTGGAGATTTCTCAAAGAGATAACTTGGTGTGAAGTCTGCTGTGAGTTTACGCATGCCTTTTTCTTGAAGGTATGTGGTTAGAATTTAAAATTGTAGCAACCAACACGTGCAGTGATTAAAATTGTCACCACACGTGATTCTGCATGATTCATTTTTGCGGTAATATTTGTGGATTTTACTTCTTTTTTATTGTCGAAATTCAAAAATGTTTGAAAATTTACTGACCGTGTTTTTGTGTAGCACATTTGCTTTTTTACCAACGAAGTTGAACGCTGCTTTCAATCACAGCTGTCGCATCATCATCGTATGTCTCGAGCCTACCTCCACGCGGAATGGGACAGTTCGGCGATGGACGTTTCGGATAATTCAGTTAATAAGAATCTTTGATAATAACATTTTCAATTGCACCACAACTTTTATGTGAACTTTTTATATTTGCAATACACATTACATATCCTGGTAACCCCTCCGCATTGCTCTTTCATAAACCATTATTTTGAAAAAGTCTTTAGCTCCTGTGTTTGGTAATTAATCAGCATTAAAAGGTGCGCAATACAAAACCCGCTGTTACAATGATTAAAGGTAACGGTGCTGTGCAGTGAGATGTTTTTCAACATTGCTGATAAAGTTTTACACGAAGTTGTGCTTGTTTTCAAAAATAAAAGTAAGTTTTTTTTTAATTCACGCTCAGATTTGCTGTGAAATGCAATCAGAATGATACCTTCGCGAAAGCTCAAGCAATAATTGCTGTCAAGGCTTAGTTTTTGTGCAAACTCACGAACGCATCATATAAGTAAAAAGAAATGTCGCAAGCCATATTCCCTTCCACACATGGTCACGGTCGCACTGAGCTCTTCCAAGCTCTCGGCGGATGGGAAGCCACACTGGTCCCTGCCCTCAGGATGACAACAAAACACTGATCAAGCAAAAATCCTTTGTAGTCTAACCTTTGAAGTATATCAAAGACACACTTTTTTCTGGTATGAAACATTTGCGACCACTATCGCCGAAACGTCCCGCCGCCGAACCGGCGTCGGCGTTGCCGAACTGTCCTATATCGAACTCCACGTGTTACGTACACCATCTAGCGGGAAATGCGCCACCAGACATCCGCCGGGAAGTCGCTTGTAGATTGAAAAGGAGCATTGACCCAAATCATCTTCTGAATGATGCGGAGGCAGCAACTCAGCAGTGAAATTCTCGGCGGAGTAAACTGTGACACACCAGTCTACTTAACCAGCCAGAGGTGGAAGTGCGGATAAAACTTTGGGAAGGTCTTGAGGAACAATCACATATATGTGGTGCTCGTATTGAGCCAAAATAGATCCTACATCCGGGACATTGGCTACCTTGTCAACACTGGCGGTGCCTGAACATGCATCGGACAGGCGTGGCCAGAACGAGTGCGATGCTCTAGAAATGGGGCTTGCCAAAAGGGACTGCCCTGTGCAAATTTGGCACTGCGCCAAATACAGTTGCCCACTTTTCCAATCCCTCTTTCAACGGGATTCTGCATTCCCGCAGCGGACCGCTACGCATATACCGCTGACGTGGCGCCCGCGATTGCGTACATTTTTGGAAAGATACTGTGTGAGAAGACACGTTCATCATCAGCACGGACAATATCACTTTTTAAATTGCAACCTCTAAAACATTCAAATGCTTTTATTATGCTGAAAAACAGTAACCTAAGGAGATTTGTAACAACATAATTGCATTGATATTGCAGTATTTTGTCAGTTTTTATTCAGATTCAGTTATTACTGTTTAGAAGGGCGAAGTTTTTATGAGAAAAGTTAAGTTTTTCATAGTTACAAAATTTTTATTTTGAAAAGTGGAAAAATGTATGCATGAAAGATCTTTTTTTGTCATAACGCAACAAAGGTTGAAAATTTGGAACTGCAGTCCACCACCAAAATGGATCTGTTTCTCTTTTTGTGTGTCAATCATAACATAACCGATCAACTTTAAAGCTGAATACAGTCAGATTTTAATTAATATTTGAATTCATACCAAACAACTTCTGTATGTAAAGCCAACTGAATGCAGCTGGTTTATAATACAGCTACTAACATAGGCGTACGAGGCAGGGGGGCGGCAGCCCTCCACGGCTTAAAAAATTTCAGGGTGTTGCAACCTCTTCGGTGGCGTTGCGTTGAATGTGTGATTCACCACCAACGGGATGTGCGCGAAGAGCAACAATATATATACGCGGAGCGAACAAGCAATAATAGAGTGATCGCGGCGCGTGAACTCTATTGTTGCTTGCTGCCACGGTGCGAAGCTTTGCGCGAATGCCGCTCGGGCTTTTCCGATTGCAACAAGGGCAAACTCTGTTTTCACGGCAAGCGTAAGTTGCTCAAAACTCCTGAATGACAAAAAATATTCCAATACATTGATAAATTTCAGGACAACTCTGTTTTTCAGAGCAAGCGCAAGTTGCTCAAAAATCCTGAATGATAAAAAGCATATATTCAATACAGTGAATTCAGGGCACACTGTGTTTTTCAGAGCAAGCGCAAAGTTGTCAAAAATCCTGAATGGTTAAAAATATATTCCATACAGTGAAAAATTTCAGGGCAAACTCTGTTTTTAAGGGCAAGCGATAGTTGCTCAAAAATTCTGAACGGCGAAAAAATTTTCAATACAGTGTATTCAGTGTACTGTATATCCACTTGGGGGTGATCCGTGTAGTTTGGGCTAGTGTAGCGTACAATCTGAGCCAAAGTCGTGACTGCGATTACAGTGATTTTGATCTGGACCAAGACCTCGTTTTTTGTAAACATCCAACAATCAGATGTCGGTAGGTCAACAGCTTGATATAAGAATTCGGCAACTCTTTCTTTGTTGGTTTCCGAGTTTGCGCTGGGTAGAGGTATAGGATGTTGATATGATAGATTTTTTTGATTAACAGGCGTTTTAATGCCAAGTTTTGCGTGCTTTGTTTAGAACTCTGCAGTTTTCTGTTGCAGCACTGATCTTAACATCAAACTTTAGCGGACTGGCTGAGGTAGGAAAATTTTGAAGTTAATTTTGTAAATGCAGTGTGTAATTTGGAACAACCGTGGTGGCGGTTTGTGTAATATGTACCGGTGGTACAAATGGCAATGCTTGTATAAAGTACTTGGAATGTGTTTTATAGGCTATCAATTCTTTGTCCAAACAATAAACAAGCAAGGTAACTATAAAAAAGATTTGGCAGAGGTTTCAGGCCCCATTCGGACAATCTGAATTGTTCAGATATTAACTAAAATTTTTTGTCTTGTCAATGATGGTGTTTTCAGTTGATTCACTAGGAATCACTGCTACTGGAAAAGTGGCAGTCTGAGAAAGTGGCGGGAAAAGTGGCGTTTTTAACCATTGTATTATGTCATCGAAGTCGCGTACATATTTGCATCAGTAAAGGCAATTATCGTAAAGATTTTTTTGTCTTGGAGAACACAACACCCAAGAAACTTCACCCCTTGAGTTAACAAGCAATGTAACTAAAGAAGTTGCCTATAACGACACCTGTAGGGGATTGTTTAAAGAACGTTATTGCCGAATTAGCGTTATAAGCGAATTGAAATGCATGTTAAAGATGCCATCGGGACCGAACAAAATGTAACGTTATAGGCGAATTGACGTTACAGGCGAAGCCGTTATAAACAAATTCAACTGTATAGAACAGATTTACCAGATTTACATAAGGTTTCAGGCCCCATTCGGATTAAACTAAACAGTCAGTTTCAAGAAAAATTGTTTATTTTTAGAGCTGAGTTATTTTTGAGGGCAAATTTTTTCTGCCCCCCCCCCCCAGTAAAATACCTTCCCGTACAGCGATGGCTACTAGTAGCTACATGCAGCTTTGTAAAAAACATAAATGTTTTCAAGTGCGTTTGCTAATTTTACGACGATAGACACTTTTGAGAGGCAGGTTTGTTTACCGTCACTGATAAGCAGGAAAATAATGGCAAAAACGCTACTGGAAGATAGGTATGCAATTGAAGGTGCCAAGCAACTTGATAATTGTGTGACAAAATTAACTTTCGTATTTGCACTCTGCAAATGTAGCGGTCAAAATTGTTTGAATCAAAAATACTTTGTTGCAGTTAGGCTTATCAAAATGACGTATGACTTGAAAAATATCAAAGGTTTTGAACTACCGCTTGTAGCAAACAATGGCGATGTTTGATTTGCTTAAAGTGTGTTTTGAGAAATAATGTGTTTTACAGTTGACAAACATGTGCTTTTCACCTTTGATAAAACCGGTGAGCTTGGCAACTGAATGAAAGTAATTAAAGCTTTCAAAAGCCTTGACTATCTTGGAAACTTAGCCTGTCAATTAGTTTAGTTTAAAGATAAAACTGNTTTTTCAATAGGTACTGCATATACATATCAGCTTTCGCAACTGGCAGTGTTTGGGAGCAAACGTCAGATTACACACACCTATCGCTCTGTACACAGTTGTGAAACGTGTGTCATTGGAATACATTTGCGACCAAAAGTAATTGCAAGCTCCAGAACAGTGTTTCTATATCTTTTCTGGTTCGTGCTCTAGTGAAATCGAATGAAAACAAACAGGATTTTTGTTCTTTGCATTCAACAAAATGGTGGGTTGCTTCAAGTTCTCATTTTTCGTGAAGTTTTGGTCTATTGGCATTTTCTCAAAACACTCGTTAAGAATAGCATCTTCAAGGATTGTAAGATCGCCCACTGTCTGCACAAACACAAGAAATATCTGAAATTCGCTGTTCATAAGCTGCAGTGGTTTCAGCGATAACACATGAGTTATAAACGACCTCCGTGAGGAGTTATAAACTGCAACTCAACAACCGGCCAAGCTTTGGTCAGTAGAGGGAGCTGTTGTCTGTTTGGACAATTTAATTTCATTTTCAAGAAACTGAGCCACTCTCCATTAGGTGCTTCTGTAAACAGGGGTGGAGCTAGAGGGGTGCCAGGGGGCCACTGCCCCCCAAAAAAATTTTCAGGTCTCCTTCTGAAAGTCCTACACAGACCATTGGCAGCTCCCCTTGTTGCAAAACTGGCCCCTCCAGTGGCCCCCCCAAATGAAAATG
>JGI24159J19872_10012401_pt1 | contig 11112 bp, 8 predicted proteins | sample Ectturendosymbi4_FD_19872 | JGI IMG/M metagenome (IMG submission 19872)
TTTCGTTCCTAATGGCAAGCCTATTCCACTGGCACTAACCATCCTGTCCGCAGCATGAAAGCAGGTATGCACGCTGCCATCCGCTATTGACTGTCGACCAGGCTTGGATTCTGCCTTTCGTCATAATACGCTAACTTCAGGCACAGGAGGATGAAGTGATTGTTGCCTCACAATTACCGAAGCACAGCTGCGTAACCCCATTCGTACCAAGGGAGAAGGAACACAAACGCTCATGAAGTTCGCAGCCGATTACTGTAACAGGTAGTCATTTCCCAAAACTCCATCGAGCCAAAAAATCTGGGGGGGCATGGCCCCTCCATGTCCCCCCGTAGAATCGCCACTGCCCGCATCAGATTTTTCGTTACCCAAGTTAGAACACAATGTCGCGTCAAAACAACTCCATGACAAGCCAACACATAGAGTCGTAGACGGTACGTGAAAACTCTCTCGATCCTTGACATAGTTCTAAGCTTAGATTTCCTTTGTACGATAAAGGTAGCATTTTATGTTAAAATTCATTAATGTTGCGGCCTGCCAGCGATATTCCGCAATTCATGCGGCCCGTGATAGTATGTAGGTTCCCCACCCTGTTATAGGTGAANTGTCGTTACAGCTGAACTGCAATAAATCTTTCCGAAAATGGCTTTTTAGTTTAATTTCAAAACCTGCCAAANGTTAGTGTTGTTTGATTAGGATTGCTGCTTATTTTCTACGATGTCGCGTCTATTCTGATAATCAAAAGTGAAAAATTATTTTGACTTTAATTTTCAAAGTTGCAGTCAACGTTGTTCTTGGGATATCGAAATCTTTTGCAAGTTTTGCCACTTTCGTACCATTTTCGCTATTGAGCGAAATAACGATGTTATACTTTTACCAATATGGGATACTGTTTCTTTTGTTCGACAATGTACGCACTGTCCCAACAAGGCTTTCAATCAAACTGACTACAATCGCAACAATCCCTAATACTGTATGGTACCGCTATGTCCAACTGAAATGCATTCCTGGGCCAAAAGTTGAGTCACTCTCTTAATGAGGGCCGCACATTGAACGACTTACTTTGGAAATCTGCCAGTGCGCATTGCAAACGTGATAGAGTGGCACTGAGGAACACAGCATTTCAAAAACGTCAAATTTGAGGCCAGGTTGTCATTATATTGTACATACACAACAACGAAACCTTCAACTGGACCGCAGTCCGCGGGTTGGACACAGCTGGTATAGCAAAGCTCACGTAACGATTTTCCCCCAATGCTGCTGATGGCGCAGTCTTTAATGCCATTCTCACGCCAAACCTGTCTAAACGATTGGCCGCTTAACTTAAATGCGTTCCTGTTACGTCATAAAAGATTTGTGTGATGTGATGTCTCCAAACAGCCGAGCTTACACTTCAAGCTGTAAAGAAACTTGCAACTGTCGTTATAAACGAAAATATTGTTCTGTGGGAACAGACAAAAAAACTTCGCTTTAGGCCAGGTGTCTCCAAACCACGGCTCGAGGGCCAATTTCGGCTCGCGAATCCATTTCAAATCGCAGCAAAGACATTTTGCCAATAATGACAAAAAATTGTTGATTTGGCAGAATGTAACATATCCCGAAACAATCACATTGCGTAAGATGTCCGGCCCTCGAACTGTTGTGCAATAGCTTATGTGGCTCTCTGACAAAAACGTTTGGAGACCTTTTATAGGCGAAGTGACGATATAGCCGAACTCGAATGCACGTAATAGGAATTCTGCCGGGACCGACGAAAAAGCGTGGTTATAGGCGAACTGTCATTATAGGCGAATTCTACTCTTTCATTCAATAATGACCAACAGCAGAACAATCCTCTCGCAACCTGCCTCTACAGGCAAAGGAGCGGACATGAGTGAACTACAAGCTCATCACTGCATGACATCAGAACAGTGAGCTTGATTTCAGGTTTTCTAGAAATTTTTGGTTCCTAATCCCAATTTCTATGGGGGAAGATACCCTTTTTGCCCCCACTGCGGACGCCCATGCTGGCATTCTCATTTGGACTGTGGCTAAGCGAGAATTCCATTCAATATACAGTGGAACCCTCCTTAACGACCACGCCGATAACGTAATTATCCCGCTATCACGACCAATTCAACGCGGTCCGAAACGCTTTCCAATGGTTGGTGCATTACTTTTTGTTTCACCGACCAACCGACATCCCGACTGCGACCACAGTCAACGTGTTACGAAACTGCTAATAGAACTCCGCGTAACGCGACGGCAATAGTCTCTCGGTATCATTGGGCAGGAGATACGGCAGAACTCAAACAAAAGTCGATCCAAAACTTTTTCAATAAACGAAGACATTACGCGCTTTGTGTAGCCTACTGTAATGATTTGTGACTTGAAAAAATTGTGTGAAGTAAAACCAGTGTTCAGTATTTGCAGAAACGAAGTGATCATGATAATTGGTGAAACCTTTCGGGATAGAAGTGCGACTTAAGCTAGTTCTTTCCAACCAGTATGCCGCAAAAAAAAAACTCAGTTAAATTTAGAACTGGATGTAGTAAGTTGTGGTTAGTCTAATCGCAGACCACTAGGCGCACGATTAACTGCAGGATTTTTACGTATGAAGCCTAGTGAGAATTAAACACTGTTGCTAGTCCTCCTACTGAATAGCAGCAGGTGGAACAATTCTTAGTCTGATGTTTTTCCTGTTGAAGTAAGCTACATTGTGTTTCAGAAAACACTGTCCTATTTGCTGAAAACGTCAAAGTGGAAAAATCTGTTTTGATTTATGAGCTGGTATGTGATCCAAAGATGACTGTCGAGAAGCTCATATCGGACGTAGTGCCAGTGTCATCAACCTGCCAACTGCCGGGATAGCATTCCACCATACTTGCCACTAGCACGTAACATTTGGTTTAATGATACAAATCCATTGAGGTTAGATTCTAGTTTCAAGTTACTTGCATAGATCTTCTGTCACAAGTTAGTTGTCCCAAACCATAGTGATCAAAGTTGCGTCACGTGTGGCCTAGTTGTGTTTTGCTAACCGTGTTCGTGCAGATACAAACACTAAATTACTGTTTGGACAAGCTTGTTCAGTCTCTGTGAGTACCGACAATCAGCAATGACTTCGTATCCTTCACGACTGCAGTTGATCCAGCAACTTGTCTCAATTATTATCATTTATCAATGTTCCTCTGGAGGTGACAGATTAGGAACAAACTGAGGAGTTTGCGATCCTTTCTTACATGTTAAGGTGTCATTGGGCCATGCAGCAATATTTAAGACGCGCAACATATCTGGGATTGAAAGACGTTAGCCAACTTTGGCTTCAACCCCGCATGATCGCGCCAATCAATTTGAGCTGCCGTTTTGTATCTGCAGATGCTCATGAAAACATTTTTTGCTTTGCTGTTCATTTTTCTCTTTTATGGCTGTGTTTAACAGCTGCAATATTTGCAGTTCAATGTCCAGCGTATCGCCTATTGTGCGAAGCTTGTCAGCCACAACTTCAGCAAATATGCTTGGACCATCCGCTTTTTCACGAAGCTTCACAACTTCCAGCGCTTCATGGCTGTGTTGAACCGTCTTTTCCCGAAGCTCATATTCAGTTGATCTTTTTCTTTTTCTCGATAAAGTTGGCTTTTTCAATCCAGCATCCTGGACCGTAGATTGCGAGGGACTCCGTTCAAACGCAAGATCACTTTTGCTTGATAATGTCAATCTGGCAGTGCTGGAAGTGCCTGGAAAAACATTCGGTTTCTGTCACCAGGCATACTCTATGTTTGTTGATATAGCATAATTCTTTTGGTGTTCAAGAAGAGAAATTGTTATGTGACGAACAATTCCTTCCGCCTGATAAGGCGATGGGAATGTTGACACAAAAGAAAATTTAGTTGTTTAGTAACAGAAAATCACTAAAACAAACGCGTTTGGCAAAGATTAATCTTTTGAAATGCTCTTACACCAACACGAAATGTGTCAACATTCTTGGATAAAAGTAAAGTTAGCATACGTTCGCTTTGCGTCAAGCTGTCACTGCCGTGTTCCAATTCTATCACTACCCCAGGAACGTTGCTGGTAGACCTGAAAGAAAGAAACAGTAGCCACAGTTAATCCACATTAGTTCTCGATAACACGATTGCAAAGTTATTCGCGCGGAAGGTCAACACATCCCAATCAGCGAATTGCTTATAAAACTCAGCTTTTGCGCTTATAACCACCATTGCATACTCTTTTGGTTGAATGTGAGGTTCTAAAAACGTCATCAATTCGAGGTATTTCCACTTTTTTGGAATGATGGAAGAACATCCAGTTTTTTGCCCGTTTTTCGAAACTTTCAACTCCTTGCAATACTTATTGCGTAAGCTTCTCCATCTTTTCTTGCACGCATCAACTGCAACAATTGAAACATACTAGTAAATGAGTACGAAAGGCAATCATGAAATTGAAAAAGTGTTGATATATGCAGCTGTGACAATGACAACAGTGCTGCATTCGATTCAGAGTTGTAAACGGGCCTCATATGGAAGCCCAAGCCCGGCCCGAGCCCGACATTTATTTTTGAAGCCCGATTTAGACCCGAACGCCAAATTTACCGAGTGAGTCAAGATATGCGCTAAGTTTGTGCTTATTTATTTAATCGCAAAGGTATCAAAAAACGTATTGTACGGGTGTAGCTGGAGGCACACGGTTTTATCACACCCGAAGTAGCAGCCACCTTGACCAAAACATTGGCTTAAATAAGCACAAACGTAGCTTGTTAGTCAACGATAATGCTGCAGAATGTAATGTTTCTCAAGAAAAAATTTAACTAACACGAAAATACCCACGATCGCACAATAGGCATAAAAGAAACTATTTGGGATAGCGATATAATGGGCATGAAAAACCGGTAAGTGATTGATCTTTTCGAAGCAAGGCCATCCCTGTTCTAATTTCCTCGCCGCTGTCACCTTCTCAAAAACAGTGCGTGAAACTGATCCGAGCAGAGAACAAACGAACGTAGTTGTGTTTGCAAATAGAATTAGCCGAAGAAAAATGACAATCACTTCACTCACAGAATTCACCGCGGTGAGCACAACAAACATACGCCACGAAAGAAAAAAATTGTGAATCTGAATGTTATAAAAAAGTTTTGTATGCAGGCCCGAAGTTGGCCCGAAACATTTTGGCAAAGTTAAGCCCGAACCCGGCCCGACCCGAAAAGCAGAGCTTACATTCTCCATCTCTCTGCACATATAGCAAGAAGGAAACGGCATTGAATGTCACGTACATGTTTCGGTGAGAAATATGTACCTCTCCTCGCCAAAGTTTTTTTCAGAGTGAAACTGCGAGAGCGTCAAACAACTGTGTTGTGCAAGAAAACATTGTTTAATTGATTAATTTCTGCGAGTTTTTTTACAGTTTGGTATTTTGGGAAATTCATGCTTATATCGTATAAGCCAGTGGTTCTCAACCTTTTTATGCCAGCGAACCGGTAAATAACACATAAAGATTTTACGGACCGGTAACATAAAATCGCAATGAACGCAGCAGATTAGCACAATCATTTTGTTGACCAATACTGTTATATACTTAATGCAGCGCATTACTTTGGTGAACATACTAAAATCAAAGTTAGCGGGAACTATGCTGCTATTTCATTGCTGTGGTATGCGAGGTAAACGTGGCGGCAATGAAGTTTCAGAAAGATGAAGCTATTTATGCGTCGGCATCCAAACGATTTCTCTCTTTGGTTTTGGTTAAATCTGGTGCTAAAAAGTTTTCTCGCATAAGTGGTTGAAAATATCACTAACAATTTGATTGCTTTAAGACTGAGAGACGGATATTCGTTCTCAAGAGATATCCTGATTTGAAACAGTGATCCTTTTTTACTTGGACAGCAAAGCAGCATCACATCGCGTTTCGAGCACATTTTCTTTTCCACAAAGATTAGGTTCGCGTGTATCTACATCTTTAATGAAAGGTCTGTCATTCAAAGGTTTCCATTTGGAGGATCCTTATATTCAGGAAATTTGTAGTCAAACTTGTTAGCGAAATCCTTCAAGTGTTGACTTACATTATCTAATAACTCTTTACCATTAGCATCAACATTCGTAAAACTCGTTTTAAGCGGGAAACATATCTGCATCTCCCTTCTGAACAAAGCTATCCTAATGTACCAGCTTCTTTGTTAACGCGCCTGTCTTGTTTCTCAGTATACAGATTTTTGTGCAAAAACCTTGCAGAGATCTATTAGTTTGTTGAAATGGCAAAATATATTCGCCTAATACGAAATCTTACTTAACCACAATCCATCCAAAATATTCTGCTAATGGGGTTCCTGTTTCCAAAAAAAAACTTTTGTTTCTCTTTGACTTCAACAAGATGCAGAAGAACTCGTTCTCTTGACAGCCATCTTACTTCCACATAGCGAAAAAGATGTTCATGTTACAAATCCATATTTTTACCCAATGTTTTGAATAGTCTGGAGTTCAAGGGCGGACTTCGAATATCAACAACACTTTTCACCGCATTATTTAGTACGTTTTGCAGCTGAACGCTCCCGATGGATTATTCAATGAGTCCATAATATTTCTTTGTACGCTACTTTTATTTTTGGAAATACACCAAGGCGGTAACTAGTCATGTTTGCATCTTCATCTGTGCACACTCCGACACATTTACCCCAGTCTATCTCTTTCTCACTAAAGTATGCGTTAAGAAGTCTAAGTATCCCCGAGCCGATAGTACGCCCTGGTAAATTAATGCAACATACTCTTCTTTGATATATTTTTTCGCAGATAATGCACGAAAGAAGGTTGGCACAATTACTCGCGTCAGTAGACTCTCCGAATTGACTTGCAAAATAACTCAACATTTATTGCTGTATCTTCAATCCTTCGCTAAACTACGTCGTTGGAAAGTGGTATACGCTCAAGTTTTGAGCTGGTTGAGGACCTAAAATCTTTTTAGCGGCAGAGAGGATGCAGAGCTTGATTATTTTTTCCCCAATGGTGAAGGGTTTTCTGTTTGAAATATTTCAAGAGGAAATATATATGATACATTAGAAGAGATTTTTCAGTACTACTCATCGTTTTTACTTGCTTTTTGTGACTATTCAGCTCGCTGAGTATAGTCTTTGAAAATAATCCAGCGGCTTGCCTTGAAGATTGCTGTGCTTCAAATGAAAATGACGAGCAAATTTGGAACGTTTCGTTGCATCGTTTGGGAGCAAACTAGACATAAAGGTCGTGGCGGTCGTTCATTACACGGAACTTCAGTAACACTACAGCCAGGTTCCAAGTATTTTTATTATATTGCCCGACAAATGCTCTTCGGTTTTTAATTCCTCCTGCTGCTGTCAACATATCTACATTTAGCCTACTCGGTTCACAGTTTGTTGTAAATTTGAAGTACTGCTACTTGCTTCATGCCCACTTCCAGAGTTGTACCTTTCTGTCTTTTTCCTTGTGAAATTCCCTGTTGCTTTGTTGACTGCATTTAAAATCTTCCGCAATATATATAATACAGCTGCTGCCAATGGCGTACCACAAAGTTCATGGTAAAAATTTCAGACAACCGTCTTTGGAAATTTCCTAGCGGTCAACATAGTCTAGGGCGTACCGAGGTTTGATGGCGCCCGGGGCAAGAAGCAAGTTTAGCACCCCAACGTTCGAACCTAAGGTCTTTCGGGAGCAAATGTACTGTATTGGAAAATGTACTTTGACGTTGTTAGGGCTTTTCGGCGCCCTTCAGTGATTTGGCTCCCGGGGCACTGTTCCTCCCTTGCCCTCCCTCGTTACGCCCCTGACCACAGACAAACCTTAAAAAATTTGCTCACAACCAATAGCTGCCATTGTACATCTCAAGTATACAATAATTATGAAACTGCACAAGGGTTTATTTTACATCGTAATATTCATTTGTTCAATCACAAACCACGCGTAAATGTCCAGGATTTTACTGAAATCAACATGAATGCTGACCGTTTTCAGTTACAAACAAACCTAGGCTGTTTACAAACAAACCTAGGCTGTTTCGCGGCGGGGCAAAAAATCCACGCGGACCGGCGGTTGAGAACCACTGGCATAAGCTACCCACTGCTCGAAGCCATGGACTTTGTGATGTTTCAGAGCACTGTATTACAGTTTGTATTTGTACTGTTTAATGTCTAAGACAATCAGATAGCATGCTAAAAAGGAACATGCACAGTGCACAGATAATATGCATTGCTAAACGTACCCTCAACTTGCAGTCCTTCAGATATCTGGTTCCAGATCTTTTCCTTAACCCTGCCATTTTTGTAATTCGCCAGTGATGAATTGTACAGAACAGGATTAGCTTGCACCAAATATATGATTGATTTGTTGAAGTCAGACATACTTTTAAAATACGCGTATACGTGCTAGAAGACATGCAACATCCAGGATTATCACCAGGCAATAACGCAGAAACGCTTGAAAATAAAACGCTTTAGAACTTGAAATCTGATTAATACGACGTTTACGGCACTCAAAGTGTTACTAAGTTGCAAAACCATAGAACCAATTTAGTTCAGCAATTCACTTTGAAGTGATGAAAGAAATAGAGGCGGTACGCAAATGTTACCTAAATTCTGGCCGGGCATTAATGAGAATACACGAACTGGTCTATTGTGAGCAGAGATTTTAACTTCTTCATGAAATACATATGGCAAAAATGTTTCATAACGGAAGTTGATTCTCAGGCTTACCATCTTCCTGCGCCGAAAAATAAGCACGCTTCGAAAAAAACATGTTTAAGCATCAAATATGACGATGCTAACGGCAACTAACCTATGCAACGGATTTCACGTGAGTGAAACCAAATCATAGGCGTACGGGGACCTTTGGCTTTGGGGATCAACATTTTCGATTCGCCCGAAATTTTCCGCCACTAAAAGGGAAAAGAATAGGCAAGTTTTTCATGGCAATGATTCTGCTTAAGCACACTGCCCAAACATATCGGGCAATTTTGCCCGAATTTTTTTTTAATCTTTCTCGAATTTGCGGGGAATTGCCCCACTAGCCCCAACCTCGTACGCCTAGGAATTAGGTGATGTCACATTGAAGCTACGGAAAATTGTTAAGTCAATGTAACAGATCAATCGAAAGAACACCTTTCGAAACCAAATGCCTGAATGTTAACATAGTACTGCATATATTTCGCTTACTGAGCAGGCATTTTCAGATCCTATTCAAGTAAGTCATAACCAGGGCTCCCAATGAGATTTTTTGAAAAAAACCTACGAACTCACCAAACCCCCCCAAATTTGAACAGAAAACCCCAGGTAGACGCAAAATCAGGTGAATACTTCTACAATCTACCTTGTCTGGGCATCTTCACAGGCCCATTTAATTTATTTGTTGGTGAGCAGACACGAAGTCCATAGTACAGTATAAGCACACATACTTTGGATAACGCAGGTCGATAAAAACAGACAAACAGAACGTTTTAGAAGACATCGGAGCCGGCGTAATCACAAAGTTAGACACTTTTTGCAACTGCGTTGAAGGCAGAACCACAGGGTTACAGACACCTTCTTAACACTATTGTTAGCTAACAAGTAAAGCACTTGTTACAACACTGCTGGAGATTAGGGCGCCAATCCCCAAACTGGTCGAGTCCAGGTAAAATGCCTTCTCTTTTCGACTTCTAAAACAAGTAACTACAAAAAAGTCATTAAAAAGCTTTCTCTTTTCGACTTCAAAAACAAGTAGGCTAACTACAAAAAAGTCGATCTGCTTCGCTTCCTGTCGGATTTCTTATCACACTACAACCAACGGATACACCTTTAATAGATATATTATCACCAGCAATCCATGAATCAGCCGCTGGTAACGCTGCGTAGAAGTTAAACATTTCCTAGGCGAACGCGGAGTCACAGACCTTCCCCTACGCTGAAGTACGTGCTGTGAGGTTGCAGAACCGCCGAACTCACTGAACGCAGTCCATGATGCGTCACGAGAGCAGTTGTAGCGGTTCAGCAAACGCACTCTGCGCGGAAGCAGTGCATAAAACCAAAGCAACGTCACAGTACACGCGGCCACAGCGCTGCAAATACGCGAGCGCGCACACGCAACGCATCGAACTGCTGCGAGTCTACAACAGGCTTGCTGCGGGTTGGCAACTTGAAAACGTCAGGTCGCTTGGCTGGAAGATCAAGACCACGAATATAACATCGACAAGGCTGACCTCTCTGTTTGTAGTGTGTTGGCGTGGGACATTTGTGCCACTTGTAGCATTCTCACTATGTAGATCTAGTGCTTTTGCGTTTCATTTCGTGCTTTTCGATGAGCCTGTGCTAGCCTGCTTTCAATTGTGCTAAACGTTACTATTTTTTCCGAAAGTGCTTTGTTCTTAACTGCTCAGAAACCATTGCTAACCCTAAGTCTACAAACAGTGCTGCCACAGGCTTCTCTGCAAAAATAACTAGATTCGCAAAAAAAATTCACTAGATTTGATTTTTTGCGTCAAAGTTAGCAGTTTTGCTTGAAATAATTTAGTTATTTGCTTTATCGCCCAAAAACCCTTGCATCATTTGCAAGTTTGTTAAAATACATCATGCTGAAACCTGGAAAATCTTACCAACAATCGTCAGGCTGTTTTTAAGAGCTGAAAACGACACCACTTGCAGAGTATTTTAGACCAGCGCTCTTCAACAGGGTTGTACGGTGCACCCTAGGTTGCACCAAAATATGCGTGGGGTGCACCACTAAGAAAGGGTTCACAAAGGTGCATCACAAACTTGACACACTAAACAGATAATTTTTACAAATCTTTCTGTTCGCAAAAATGAACCATTTTAACCAAGCAATGACTTTCAGGATTTAACCGAGATTTTGCACATTCTAAAGTGTGGTGCGTAAGCATCAGACCATTTCAAGCTAATTGTTGTAATTTGATGATTATTTGTGATTCATAGCAAAAGAAATGAGCCATTATCAATTGAATTATGTAGCTNAGTTACTGAATTAGGAGGCTTGTTTATTTAGGCCAAGGTACTTACAGACATGGGCGCAATTGGGTGGGGGGCACNGGGGAAGTGTCAGTAACTAGGGTGCATGAGTTTAAGTGTTTAAGTAAATAGGGTGCATGAGTTCGTCAAAATATCTTTAAGGGTGCACCGTAACAAAAAAG
>JGI24159J19872_10012402_pt1 | contig 11112 bp, 6 predicted proteins | sample Ectturendosymbi4_FD_19872 | JGI IMG/M metagenome (IMG submission 19872)
AGAAGCCATGCGATTTAAACAGAGCGTAACAGTTCACGAAAAATCCAGAAAGGCCTAGACTTTCAACGTCCATTGGAAGCGTGCAATGAAGCTAATTTTTAGTTAGCTGCTATTCGCTTCACTGGTGTGCGCGGGCCACAGGCAAGAAAGCGTAAGAGATCTTCCGTCCGCAAACATTGGTAGCAACTATTGCTTTTCTCGCTGTTGAAAAATTAAGTTTTTCCTCAAAACCCATTTTTGGGTTATTACAAATTCAAAACATTTTTTGTTAGAACTTATTTCAAATCAAAGTCATTTGTTAGAAAATGTATTGCCTGCCGTAGTGCTGCGTTGAGTGATATTCATGCAGTATGAACACATGGATTTTTTTTGAAAATGCATGTTGCACGGTTGTTACGAAACAAATTTCATGTTAGATATTAATTTTGGCTTTGTTCCCTTTTGGAGCTGTGCAATGTCTAACATGTTTCTGTAAAGCAAAGTTAATTTATTTAACCAAGATCAAACCTCTGTAAAAAGAAATTGCGTTTTGTTTCATTTTTCCTGAAAGCTGCCAGTTTGTCGAAAGCATTGTCTGGTGCTGTCAAGTCCTACGTTGGTTTTTCGTCCTTTGAACTACATAGTGGAAGTTTCACTGTTGCCCAAAACATATCTTTTGGCATCTTCATAGCAGTAATTCCCATGGTACATCTTTACGCTGTACTACGCTTAGGCCACAGTGCAGGATTGGGACCTTAGCTTTTTTTGCGGTCAAGATGTGAAAATCTGGCCGTTTTAATAAGTGGGTGGGCCTAAGATATTTTCTTCGGCCTGCTGGATTTTTTCAGTATTTAGGAAATTTTCGCCGATCTAAGGCATAATTTGCTTGTGATACCCTATTCCGCAAACTAAACATTCAAAATACCCAAAGAAATATTGTATGAAAGTTGTTTCGTGTATTTAACGAATACGAAGTCACGGAGTACGCTTGTTGGCTAGCCTGAAATAGATTTAGATATCTAAAGTCAGCCAATATCAATTTGCTCAATCGTGTTAACTAAAATACTTGTTTATAAAAATGAATACAAATCACGTTTGGCTTAAAGCACGAAGCTTTGCTCCTTTATGAGAATTTGCCTGATCATGTGCATTGTGCTTATGAGGTATCTACCAACCCTGTCACAATGTCCTAAACGTAAATAATCACTTATTGATTGTATTCATGTGGTGTCAATGAATCTGAATTCCGAATAGCATCTACTTCTTCGATGTATTCTTCATTCGGCATTCCGCGTTAATCTCACATAGGCCGTAAAAATAATTTTGATGAGAAAAGGCCTGAAAGATTTACTACCTTAATGTATAGCGAGCGATGATGCAAGTCTTTTGCATGACCATCATTTGCCCACTCTAAAAATTTACAATTCTGTCTCAAATATCTAGAATGTACCAAACATTTTTCCTCTCCATAAAACTCTGAATTTCCTTCATAGCAATTCATTCTTCATTCTCCAAATAATTCTATGTTGTCATTTCGCTTCTAGCTGAAAAATCTTGTCGACAGTTNGTCGTATATTAGCCCGTTTATCGTGTGTTTGCAACCTGTGCCGTTGTGTGTTTATTCGCTCGACTTGTCGCGACGAGGGCATATTCATGCTCCGGCCTGTCGCGTATCGCCGTTAAAAAAATAAATAAAAGATCTTTGCACGGCAAGTCATTTAATACAAACTTTGACACTTATTTCCTCAAAGCATAAGAATTCTGCCACTAACAGAATCGCAACTTAGCATGCAAACATTTTATGGACCAACATTGGTGGACGTAGGGTCATGCAAATGAGGAACTTGCCTCAGGGGCTCCTTTCTTGAAATGACCTGGGACCTTCCTTTCTTAAAATGTGAATTACGTTTTGTTCTTTCTTTCCACGTAAATGTTATTGGTAATTGTGCTTCATAGCAACGCTTCAAATTCACTCACTATTGAACAGGCTGTAACTAAAGTGTTACAAATTGGGAGATGCAACTCTACAAATGCCAAGATAGTTAGGTGTTTCTATGTACAAAGTGCCAAGCGTTGGCAATACGCACAATGCCCAAGGAGTACCGCGCATGAGATCCGATGATGATGGGTTGGTATTGAGAAATCGAAATTGTAGTTGGTTAACAACTTTGGTGCTTAAAAGTTAATTTTTAATTAATTTTTTGAAGAAAGTATTCATTTTTCATTTTCAAAATATTATAGTGCTGATGTATATTTGTGCATTCTGGTTTGTCTTTGTAATTCGTCCTGCAAAGGCTTTGTTTATTGTTAAATGTTCTTTGCGAATTAGCTCTAGACTTAAGGCTTGAATTGAACTATGCAGTTGGTTGAATGGTTCCGAACCAGTTGAATACAATTTCGATCCAGGTTCCACAGTTAAACCCAGAAACTATTTTCCTAACGCAAGGGTTTCCAAACGTTTTTTGTCAAATGGCCGCGAAGCTATTACACAACAGTTCGATGGCCGGACATCTTACGTAATGTGATCGTTTCGGGATATGTTACATTCTACCAACTCAAAAACTTTTTCGTAAATATAAAATTTTTTCTTTATTCACAAAATGTGTTGCGGCAGATGAAACGCCTCTGCGGGCCATATTTGTCCAGCTGGCCGTAGTTTGGAGATCCCCGTCCTAACGCAATTGTTCAGGTTGGATAACTTCAATATTTCAACAGCGAACAAGTGCCGTGAATGGACTTTAGTATGTAAAGTGCTGTGAATAAACTTCAGTATGTGATATGAATTAGTTTCGATGCAATTAAACTAAAAAGCTCCAAAATCTGGAATTTCGAAAGTTTGATGTAATTCCAAGATCTAGGACGCTGTTGCTGAATTCAACTAACAGAAAGTTAACACATCAGGCTAGTAAGGCCGCTATGATGCCACAAGATGATTGTCCATGCTAACTAAGCGTTGTGCTGACAGTTGAAGGTTAGTCATATTTATTTCGAATTTGGCAGATATATATCCTCCCCAGAGTTGAACAGAATGTTGTGATGAAACAAAAATAATTTTTTTGAAGAAATAATAAGCAAAAAAAGATCGAAAAAATTGTAGGTAGTACACAAGCTTTCAGACAATTTGGATATTTCTGGCTGAATTTGATGTTTTATTGTTGTCATCTCTTTCTTCTATCCATCTTTAATGATCTTCACAAATCAAGAAACGCAATTATCTAATTTGCTACGAAGTCATCTGCGCATTTGGATAAACTTTAAAATTTCATTTTAAAATATTTTGACAAAGCTCTTTATACTTGGTTTGAACATAAACTTGCTTATAGCGTAAACTGGAACAAACTTAGCACGGGATTCTCGGTCTGTAGTCGAATCAAATCGTTGTTCAAAACAACTTCTTTATTTGATAAAAGCTGTTTGAGATCATGTTTTAGGCTCGACATGTTTTCAACTACATCTTTGTCAGAAAATATGGATAATTTAACAATTTAAATAACTTTATTTCTGTTTTTTAACTAACGCCGCAATCAGGCTACATTTTTACGGAAATTATCTGCAGTTAATGTAACTGCCACGTGTAAGGCCGTAGCCAACTCATTTTTTCGGGGTGAGGGGACAAAATGATTGCAACTTGTTGTTGTACTTAACAAGCAAATATGGTATTGAAACTTTTGGGGGGAAATTACCCGGTTTCCTCGCTTTTTGTTGGCTTGGATACTGTGATATGCAAAAATTCTAGAGCGCTTTTCTGTGTCCTGTCAGTTCGCTAAAGCACTTTGTAGACAAAACTTTAGGAAGCCTATTGAAAATGCTTTCGTGAAACGACAAAAATTAAGGTGATAATCGTAACTAAGCATTTTCGAAATAAAGGATCAAATGCAATTGTTGTCTTTAACATCTTGGCTTGTTTTGCATTGCCAGATGTTTTCTTGCTTACTTGTAAGTTACTGGCTTAGTAATTCATCAACGCAATAACGCGACTTGATTTGGGTTAAGGCTTGCAATGACTATTTGATCAACCCACACGAGTCACTGCGCTTTGCAAGCAATAAAAATGATTCAAACCTAATTTATTTTGGTGCAAATTGATTTGGGCAACAAATTATACGAATACACACTCGATCCGCGTGATACTATGGAAAATGGGCATGAGCTGCACAACCAAAAAGGGCTAAAACTGTCTGATACTGTTACGCTTGAAACTGACTACAGCTGGCAATCTGTTTTGGAAAAGTTGATATAGAAAAATGACTTGGACTAATTCAATCGACGTCGATAGGAAGAATGCTTTTCTCCCTGCTACTCGTTGCCTCGAAGCAGTTGCCACAAGATTTAATTTCAAACAATTGAAGTTCTTCATCCTGTGACATGTTTTGTTTTATTATGTTTATTTGCTGACGCTTTGCCCACCTATTCAAATGACATTCCTCCTTACTGTCTGGAGGAAAACATCAGCTTTGCCTCGTTTCTGATTCTTGTTGTTTCGTTTCTTGTTGAAAATGGTTTAAGAACAATCCCGGACGTTTTGAAAAATATCATGAACAGTTTCTTGAGGTCATTTTTTAGTTTTAAGGATTGATTAATTGAGAAAAAGTGGTGGTGTACTGGCGGTGGTGGTCAATAATTGCATATAAATTTTCCCAATTCATGTTTCAATGTAAGTTTAATTCGGATTTGCAAATTTTAACTGAGATTACATGCGTTTCAACAATGTACTAGGAAGCAATAAATCGGAAATTAGTTCTTTAATATTTTTTCCAGCCAAATATGTACAGCGGATGCATGCACACGCGCCGGTTTAGACGCGGTAATTGCTTCTTTGGTTGTAAACTTGAGTGGAGATTTCATCAGTTTCATGAGTTTGCTTTTCCACCATTCAATGACGTTCTGTTTATCATCATCGTTCTCTGTATCATGAAGTACCTTCCAAGCATTCGTGGCCGAGCGATTTTGTATGACCAAACTTGCACAAGCCATTCAAAAAACAACGAGAATGTTTTCCTTCATGCCAAGAGTTTTGTTAGCGCTCTGGTTAGAAAAAAGACTAAAATCAGAACATTTGTGTTGTAACTGGGAACTTTAACGCAAAAATTCCAGCATTTCAGACGAAACGTTACTTGAAATTTGTGCGTATTCCGTTGTATCATCATTTTCAGGTCAGTAAAATTCAACATGGGCAGTTTTAACTGCTGACATGAAAGTCATTGATCTTGTTCCGTCATTACTACATTGCAACTGCCCATTCAATGTTTCTGTTGTAAAACATGCAACCAACGGCCAACTATTCGAGAGATCACCATAAACAGGGTCGGAGCTAGGGGAGTACCAGGGGGAGGCACTTCCCCCCAAAAATTTTGCCTGACCCCCCAAAATTTTTCAGGTCTCTTTCTGAAAGTCCTACACAGACCACTGACAGCTCCCCTTGTTGCAAAACTGGCCCCTCCAGTAGCCCCCCCCAAATGAAAATGTCTGGCTCCGCCCCTGACCGTAAATGTATAGATTTTTGATATAATTTAGTAACATCTGTGAAGCTCTTCAGGTTCAGAAAAAGAGGAATATATATATACAGTATATATATGTATTGTATGTGTGCGTCACGGCCCACAGGCTTAGTCCTATAATCAGATCAATTTTTATGTGCCAATAAAAATTCAAAACAGATATTTCAATTTTTGTGCTTGGAAAAAAACTGGGCAGCTTGAATCACATTAAAATGTACACCGCATTTAAACCCGGTTGCGAGGCCAGGTCCTGAGTGTACAAAATAAACCGTTGTTTGCCTTGTCTACACACGACAATGCCAAAGGATTTACCGTAATGCCAAAATGTTTGCCTACTGTGCCTAGTGGAGTGTGGAGTCCAAGCGTTCCTGAAAAGTCAGTGATTGCAAAAAGGTCTTTGATTTTTCCGTTTCTGCAAGCGTTGCAAGTATTGAAAAGTTTAAGCTATTTTCCGGCTCTACTGCACAGAGTGCAGATGCACGTTAGTGAGTCGCACAATTAGGATGTGTTGCGTTGCTCGAAAATGCAACCGACATTTTGCAAGCTACCACTGGCACATCTTGTCAAAGGTTCCCAACCATGCTGGCGTGTGAGCCTTTATTTTATTTTATAGAATCGGGTCTACAACACTCTTAGAAACGACCCATGCAGAAAGGGAATGCAAATCAGCTTGTCCCCGAGTGGTTCTTCTCGTATGACAAAAGAAGGAACAGGAAGTTCGCGAAACTCGACTTAGTTATGTTCTGCCATTAATCATTCACAAATGATAGCGCTATGCATTCGCAAAACAATGTGTTGACCTTCCTTTGGTTAATGTTAAAATACGCAGCTGGTTTGTTTGACCAATGAAGTTCGCGTATCTAAGCAGGGCACCTTTCACGCAGCTTTCTTGTATTTACCAGAAGTGGTCCCTTTCAATTGCAAACAGAAGCATACGTGAAATTAATCACATTGTTTTTCAATATTTCCGAGAACAATCACCAGGCATGTTATGTATAGCGACAGAACAGCGCTTTCCGTAGGCGCACCCAGCGCAGTGCTCAGGTGTCTGTAGTTCCAGCCTCCGTGACAGAACTCAATTGTGTGCTTCGTTCTGGCAACTTTTGCGTGGCGCCTTTGTTGCTAGACATCGATGCTGGCGCGAATTCCAAAGCTGACTGGTTGTGTCAGTTCGGCATCTGATGGCGGGGAACTTCTGCACGCTGTGCGGTACAACAAATGCGACGAGTCATCAGGGCAGTGTGATTTCAAAGATTTCGAAGATTCCCGTGAGGATTTGCAAACGAGGCAGATATCAAGAAACAAGGAAAATTCAAAATAACGCGAGATCTCACTGAGTGTCTTTCTGTACTGTGCAGGTATCATCTATATCTGTGAAATGAAATAGATTTTTCAAACAAAAGATTACCCGTAAATAAAGCGTTTTTACAACTTTTTCAAAAATCTGTAGAGAATACCTAAGAATCTGATTTATCTTTTCTGATACATTTTATGTCAAAAAATCAAAGATTAAAATTTTTCATTTGACTATCACCATGTGTGATTTTCGTATAAAATGATAGTTGCTTTAATTTCGAAATAGAATTCAATTCCTCTGTAAGTTTATCATCAAATTTATCATGTTTGTATCTCTCAGAGAAGATAAAATAATCTGAATAAAGGTAAGCTCTATCACTAGTTTTTCTATGCAGGGAACTTTATTGATTTTGAATAAGACAGCAATTCTTCTAATCACCGGTCGTATAAAATAAGTTGGCACGCGGAAAAGTGGCTGAACAATGCTACGTGAAGTTGTTACTTGAAACAAAGGACACAAATTTACCAAACATCAAAGAAGTAACATTTTGGTAGAGACTGAGACAGACTCTGATCATAAAGGTGTTAAGGGCGTGATCGATTGATTTTATTCCAGGTTTTATATAACTTCTTATAAAATACTTACCGCCTTGCCGTTTCGATGAAATCTATAAAGCAAAACTTCCTATTTCGCACTCATCTGTAGAGATACTATAGAGCGTGACGTTTGACAAAAGGAAACCATCAGGTACAACACCGTTTTCCAAACAACCTGTGGTCTCATCATAGACAAGACAACAACTAAAGAAAACACTTTGAGGGTTTAGGTGAAAGAAACTATGTGCAAAAAGTGATAAGGAGAACATGAAACTACGTCAAAATTCATGATACATAAATGTGCATTATATTACTTCCGTTTATTGCCTTTGATACAATTTCGCTCCATACTTAATCCACCGAATTTGCATCCGTAGATGGAGGTGAAGTACCGTAGTGTTTCGTAAAATAACGTTTATGTTGTTGGGCATGAGCATTAGTTAAATAAAGCTTTGGACTGCGTTTAACTTCAATAATATTAAAACCTCTGACCTATGCAAAAGCTATGTTTCCCATTTATGTGGAAATACCAATATGTTTTGCGCTTGTTGACAACACTGTTATGTGCATTAGCCTACTTACTGCAGCAAAGATTTATGTTACTGAAAATTACAACCTTTTACTTCTGCACATTTTTTAACGTTGGTGAAAGGAACATGGTGAGAAACATTGTAATGTTGGAAAACTGTGTGATGGGGACAGGGGCGAAACGTGACTGATAAAAGTCGGTGCGGAAAGCTTGCTTTGATTTCAAACCTTAATCTTGAATGAACGCACTGAAAAAAGTAGTTTGCTATGAGACAACATGATCTGTTCCATGCTTTTAAATGTATGTATAGTAATAGAAGAAGGAAATCTTGAAGATGTTGACTTACAACATCCCTTTACAAAAGACTGAACGAGTTATTTCACCCTGGTCTGCTCTAAAAGATGGGCTCGATGAGGCCTTCTGAAACATTCGTATACCGAGTGGAATCGAGTAAATTCGAAAAAAAATGATTTGAGGCTAATCATCCGAGCAGGTGAATTGAGCCTTCGCATTTTGGATGTCGGGTAAGTCTATGGGAAATCCAGTAGAGATTTTGTGTCATCTTTATCTCACCACTTAACGTAGGTGAAATTTCTGCCTTTTCCCAGCAAGATTTATGTCAATAGCTGTGCGTAGATTGTGCCAGGGCACTGGTTTTGCCAAATGTGTTGAGCATTACGTTTATTTTTAGCAAACTGAACATCGACAAGAAATCATTTAACTAATTTAAATGTCAAGGTGCATTTGAGCCAAATTATATAGTAGGCTCTGTACTGTACAGTCAGTAGACAGTGGAAAGAATCCTAGCACCACAATGCCCTCATGACTTACCAATGAGACCAATATACTTCGTTGCTTTACAAATGTACATAGCCTAGCTGGCTAATGTTACTGACTGTAAGATTGGCTATTGTTTCCTTTGTCCGACAATGGAAAATACCGATTGTGTTTGCTAATAACGGTTGGGGACGCTTTCATTGTTGCACTCGCAATACTTACTGTAGATCAGAGCCTGTGGTAGGAGCCTGTTTTCCATGACTTTTGTACGACGGCCTCCAGTGACATTTGCATATCACTTTTGTATAAATAGTTCACTGGTTTGCGACGAATGGAACACGGGAAAACCTGAAGCGAGGGCGGTTACGTCCTTGCAATCGCATAAGAGAGTCACATCCTCATTATAGCTGCATATGAAGTTGTGTCGGTTCAGCTGAAAGCTTCGAGCATTTTCCTATTTTCTATGAAATATTTGTGACGACAATATCCACATCCATTTGAATGTGACAATCTTTATGGACAAAATGACAGCACAAAGTACAAGCAAAAACACCTGTAGGTGATCTTAGAACATTTGCAATGCACTGTATTAATGTATCATACGTGTGCCTGCTACGCTTTCATCCGGTTCAATCACTTTTCGTTGAATGGAAATAATCGGCTGTGTTTTGATTGTAAATACCAGAGATGGTAGGAGCTACAACAGACGAAAAAAGGAAATGTATTATGAAGGCAACCAGTGCTAAATCCGATATGTGAGCCACATCGGAAACTACGACAAAGCCGAGTGTTGGTCCGCGGCTGCGAAATAATTTATCAGTGCGAGTTGATTGCTAATGGAGGTCTCACCCTCTGCACGAAGCGTCAACGACGCAACAGAGTTAAGCTGAATACAGCGCTGGCGCGTCTCCAGGTTTTTGCTTATTGGAATGGAAGTAAAGAGATTGGCAGGCCCGTAGCCAGGTTTCAAGATTTGGGTGGGCAAAATATGTTGTTAAGGGGGCAAGATATTTGTTTTCATTGTATGTGTGAAACAAATTGTTCTGGGCACCGCAAAATTTGGGGGACAAAAATGTTGGGAGGAACTGCCACCGAATGGTCCCTCGTGGCTAAGGGCCTAGAAATTAGGAGAATGCAGCCTCATGATGATGTAAAGATCATCACTTTTTCTCATTCAGTTTCCTGGACACAAACCGGTAAGGTGTGGAGCTTCCCTTGATGATGACTGCTGCTATTTGAGTTAAGAAAAAGAGCTGAAATAAACGTTGAGTAGAAAGCTTTGGAGTGCGTCCATGTAGAACACGCGATGCTGTTGAATGCGCGCACTACAAACAGCTGAGGTCTATCGCAGGGCAGCACATTTTTTACGGTCTTTACCAAATTGTTCTTCGCTCCTTATTTTTGGAATCCGCAAAAAAAGACCAGCAACGCAACCATGGTTGAAAAAGCACAGTGTTATGTGGTGTTCCTAAACGATTTGTGCAGTAGTTCTTCTTCTGAAACAAAAGTCAGTGTTAATTCAGAACACATTTTCTGCAGAGTAATGCTGGCTGTGATGTCAAGATTTTTGACAAAGGAACGTATAGCACTGTTCACGTATTTCGCTGCCCTTTTTGCTTTCAGATTCGTTAATATATGTTCAGCTTACAGAATCATTGCAGCGGTAGCATTGTCATTTCAACACTTAAAAAGCATACATCAATGTTTTTGTGTGAAAAATTTACAGGGTTCAATTAAATTTCAAAATCTTTTTACTTCTCAGGCGATACAGCCACCGGGTAAGTTTGTATTACCAGCTGGATAAAACATTTGTTGATGCGCCCAAACACTTCCAAGTTTTACGACAATATTGATGGCGACTGGTTCATCATTCACTTAAAAACGTTTTTTTCACCTTTTTTTCAATCGTATTTTGCAGGAGTGTCCAAAGTGCGGTCCGCGAGCACATTTCACATGGCTCGTGGTTTTGGTTTCAGATTCCAGTTTCTTGCTACTTGAGACGTTTCCCACTGTGTTTCATGTGCTGATAGCGACCGTCAGCGCGAAAACCGTCGCAAAGGAGTGTTTCTTCTTCAAACCTGAATTGCAGAATCCCCGAATTGTGCTGACTTTTAAAAAATGCCGGAAGGTAATTTCGCTCCCCCTCCCGGATCCTTCAGATGGTCAACGTTTTGCAAACAAAGCAACAAAATAACAAAGCAAAGCGTTATTCTTAGTCTAGTCCAGGGGTGTCAAACATACGGCCCGCGGGCCAAATCCGGCCCGTTGCGTGGTTGGATCCGGCCCGCGGGATGATTTTGTGAAATAAAAACTTCTTTGTTTTCCTTGAGAAGTTTATCCAGTTATACTTCAATAACTGGTGACTATAGATTTCAATTACTTGCAACCTTAACGTAATTGCTTATATTTTATTGTTTTTCTCTGTTTTTTTCACGT
>JGI24159J19872_10012407_pt1 | contig 11109 bp, 10 predicted proteins | sample Ectturendosymbi4_FD_19872 | JGI IMG/M metagenome (IMG submission 19872)
CAACTTTGAGAATCCGACTCATGTTCAAACTCCAGCTACAATCATTGATTCAACCAAAAGGTACCCATATTTTCACCTAAGAAATGGCCACACAGACTCCTCCTACAACTGAAATAGAAAAGTGACTGGGGATACAGGTCCGTTTTTTCACAAATTTTTGAACGCAGAATTCTGCTGGAGTCTACTGCGGTACTTCGGATCTGGTCCCACTTCTGGTTTGAATTTCTGATTCACCATGCACTCTTCTTTCAGATGTATACCCAGGGCTACCATACCGTCCTTATTTCTAAGATTTGTCTCTGTCTCTATCTGCAGCATTACGTCTTTTAGCAGTCACGCTAGCGCGACCGCTACATGTGACCAAAGTTGGCCAACGCAAGGAGAAGGGAAAGACCAAGCAAGCGACACTTATAAGTGACGTCCATGCACATGTAAGAGCTCTCTTTGGCCGATTCGTCTGGCGCAGAGTTAAGATCGATGGCGTCGCAATTCATCCTTCCCGAGCAAGGGGCGGAGCCAGACATTTTCATTTGGGGGGGTCACTGGAGGGGCCAGTTTTGCAACAAGGGGAGCTGTCAATGGTCTGTGTAGGACTTTCAGAACGAGACCTATTCCAGTGGCATGACGTCACGCGGAAAATTTTGTGGGGCCACTAGAGGGGCCTAAACGGAAAATTTTGGGAGGCCACTGGAGGGGCCTTGAATATGCAATATATGATAGACGTAGAGACCATTTCTGTCTCATCGTAAACATTTTGTAATCAAGGTTTTGTGACATCACAAAAGTGGCATAATCGTGCAGCCAGGGTTGCGGAGTCGGAGGTAAATAAACGTACCCGACTTTTCCAAAATTTCTGACTCAGGTCTTTCCAAAATTTCTGACTCTAACTCGTTAACATAAAGGGAATGAAATTTGGCTGTAAGCCGCCCTGGACAGTGCACAAACGTCAAGCTCCTCCCACAAACGTAAAGTCGACTTTCTGGCGGCAGTTCTGATCCGGAGTCGGACAAAAAATCCGACTCCGGATCCCAGTCTTTTTAGGAATCCGACTCCACCCAAAAACCTCCGACTCTTTGCAACACTGGACCCTGCTTGCAGCAAAAAGATTCAAGAAATAAGCGAAATAAACGTCTTGCGTGAAGATCACAAGGAAGTCGAGAAGAAGACATTGCTGAAGCAAATGCTTCCGGGAGATAAATAGGCAAACGTATGATCTGACGTTAGTCGTGCAAACAGAAACAATTGTTTCACTTTAGGTAATAAAATCAAATTTTCCCCAGCCGTCCTTAATTTTGGTTTTTGATGGATGGTAGCCCTGTATATACCTCATTTGATTTTAGATCGCCAAAGATCACATGTGATTTAGGCTAGGCAGTCGGCTACTTTAGCAAATTACAATTGCACAAAATCAATAGGATAGGTCTCTACTCAATTATCCTTCAGTTACAATTAAACAGAATTGTGTAATTAATTACATTAAACTCACTCATAAAAACATTAGATACCTATGAAACACCATTAGAACACTCAGCAGATGAAATGCAAAAACACTAGATCTAGTGGAAAAACAGTCTAGTCTAGAGGAGTTGGCATCATTATTGTTACAGAAATTGAAAAAATATGAGGCTAGATATCATGATTAAAAAAAGCCAGTGTCTAGGTAGCCAGCAACGGCTATGCAAGGCCAAGGGTTAGGTAGCTGGCAACGGCTACCCAAGGTCGAGTGCTAGGTAGCCAGCAATGGCTACGCAAGGCCAAATGCTAGGTAGCCGGAAGAGTCCTGTGTGGAGCAAGTTAACCCGCACGGGTTGCAGGTACTCGCATTTGCCGGGTGGGTGCGGGTTGCACTTGCTGCGGTGCGGGAGCGGGTCGTATTTGATGCGGGTGCGGGCTTGGGTCGAGAAAATCTTTTTGCAGGTAACTGAGTTGAGCCAAAGCATATGAAGTTAATCAGCTCAAAAAGCACTAAAGTTGTTTGCCAGCACTGCGCTTAGGACAGGAGGCCTGCAGCAATTATTACATTATTTTGTGGGTCATCTTCGGCAGCAGTTTTGCTGCCATGCACTGAGAATGGCATTATTTGACCCATCCCACGCTGAAAGCATTCAGCGCAATAACAAAGGTTGCTCTCGTGATGACTTTCCGCAAACGGGGAGGGCCATGTGAAGGCATCTGTCCTCTTCCCCTAGCTACTAATGCAATGTTACAGCCAGTGATGGAGTCTCGAAACTTGGTCTCGAGACGTGTCTCGAGACTTGGTCTCGGTCTAGAGACGTGTCTTAAGAACCGTTTTTTTCAAGTCTTGGTCTCGACGGTCTCAGGTCTCGTCTCGATCTCGAAGGATTTCGGTCTCGAGACTTTGCATGAGTTATTTTTTTATGAAGTCTTGCAAGAAGCGGCTCCTTAAAACGGATTTACAAAGCAATTGTTCAAAATTCAGCCGTTCAAAACGATCAGTGGCTAAGCTTTCTTTGTTGTTATGCTGCTATGGAGAAAACAATTTGACCTTTACCCTGTTTGAAATTTCTGCAGAATTCAATAAAAACAGTGTGTTTACCAATGAAAACACAGCGCATAATTTCTGCAACGCTTGCAACGAGACATTTGGAGTACTTTGCTAAGGGCTATCTTTCAACTGTTTTTTCAAGCAGATTTGTTACAAAAACCCATATTCAAAAGAAGTGGAAGAGTGCCAACAAGTTTCTTTTTTTCAGAATCCAAATGAAACGATGTCTTTTCTTCGAAGTTCTTTTCAAAGCTGTCTGTTAAAACACGCTGGCGAGTTTTTTGTTCTGCAGACTTTGCAAGGTTCAGAAACGCCTCGGAACTCTCTTGAGAAAAATTTTTGCCCATAAGAGTTCTATACAGAGAGCAAGTAATGCGTCATGGCTGATCAGCTACCCTGACGTGCTACTAGTCTTAACGGCCTTTCTGCGTTTTCTAACCGACCTACGGTGTTGCGAACCTCTAAGCGAGGGAGCGAAAACGGAATTTCGGACCAGTTGTGAATAATCAATTTAACGTAAAAACATGCAAATCATCCAAATAAAAATTTGACAATAAAAAATTACAAATCTAGGAAATATATAGACCCACAAAATCAGTAGGAAGGCGGTAGACAATTTGACTGCTAGTCAGATACAACGCTAATCTCGATCTTCGCTCATTCTGCTACACTGTAGCAGGTTGTCAAACTCGTATTAATGGAGGGCCATATCAGCATTATGTTTGCCCTCAAAGGGCCAGTTGTGACTGTTAAGACAGTGTAAACGAGGTTTTTGTCTGCATGACCGCAAAAACCTGCAAACACACTGAAAACATTGCTGCACATTAAAACTAGCGTGTGTATGTAACTAAATAATGTTTGTTTTATTTCATCGCAGCCTCGTGGTCCATATCACAAGCACAATCGAATAATACAAGAGTACAAAAATGCGTAGCCATAGCGGATAGCACGTTACAGAACAGGGGTGAGAACAAGACCAAACGTGAGAGGGGCAAAACACTTTAACAACGCCCCAATTGCAATGCCCTTTACTCATCATCATACAGGGATCCGGCAGTGGAAGAGAAATGAAATCATTCTAACATCAAATTTTGGGTAAACAGCTAACAGAACAAAAATAAAGAACAAAAAATCGGATGGGGGTGCATATTGATGCATAGAAGCATGCAAATTGTTTCGATTAAGTGTCCAATTTGCGAATACATTTGCTTAAAATTGGGTGAATGTCGAACTCACACTTTTTTGTGTTGCTTTGGACAGTTTCGCACTTCACGCTGCTGACATATTGTAGCTCATAATTCAAATGTTTCGTCACAGATCTTCCATTTGTGCGGTAATCGATATGCAAGACAACATGGTGCTATGTAGAATTTACTTTCAAAATGGCGGAGATGTGCAGACATAGCCTTTTTAAGAAACTTGACATTTTAGAAAACGTAGCACTGCCAACTTGCAGCCAAGGTGCTGCCGCCGAACAACTCAACATATCTTCGGGCTGCCTACGAAATATCCTGTGCAAAGAAACAGCTCTTCGAAGTGAAGCATTATAGTTCTAGTTGTTAGAAGGTAGGGACCGGGAAAAACAACACCATGGCAACAGCCAGGTAGTGGAACAAGCGTTTGGCAAATTTCAGCGATAGTACAGCATGTCAATGAAAGTGGTGTAAATTTGTTCCCCCGGTTAATAGGTCCACTCTTTATGAATAAGCTCAAAATTTTCCGGCCCCGAGGTGGGCTTAAAAGCGGGGACTACTGCATAATACTGACTTTTCCTACTGTGATTTTTACGAGAAAAAGAAAATCGAACAAACAAAGACCTCCTGAAGAAAGTATGGTATTGTCTGCAAAAAATATGAATGGGGAAATGTGTAAATTTACAAATGTGTGAACATTGCTTTGTTTCGCAGTAAGATGCATTATTTTAGTTCTTCTTGGGGTCCTAACTATTGGAATTCAAAATAGCTACATACTCCAAATAAGGTATGAACCACGTTTATCTGATAAGGCTTGTTGTTCTGAAGCGTCCCATTTTTCAAACACAAAAATATGGTATGCCTTGGCAAAGTAGACACAGTCTTTTGGGATTTCCAAAACTTAACCAGCCAGTGTTTATTTTGCCATCAGAGGCAAACGCACCGCTGGAGTTATTTTGCCATTTATTTTCGGAGTCACGCTTAAGAGTGTGGCTTAAACGCGACACAGAAAATAGAAAGCGACAATTGACCAAATGCCACAATAGGGCCACAATGAAATGTGCCATGTAAACAGGCTACCAGAAAATAGAAAGCCATGGTCGACCAAAAGCCACAATGAAATGTGCCATGTCAACAGGCTAAATGAGACTGAAGAAGAAGAGGCCATGGCCTCCCCGAAAACACACTTGCTCAGATTTTTACTTGTGCTTTGTATCAATTTCCAACTATTAGAAAATAAACAGGAGCAGTCGGACTCAAGACAACGTCAGTGACTGACGACATCTTTGACTGGCTCCTCTCGAACAAAATTATTGACTTCACTTCTGCCAGGAGGTAATTTTATTATTTTGGCTACGCCAAAAAGTGGTTCAATGTACAAAATACTGAATATGGAAGTACATTATTAATATATTCTCCAAAAGCTCTTGCAATTCCTAGGGAAAAGGCAAACAAATCCCATATTGAAAATCGCTGTCCTAAAACTAAGTTTTAAAAAAGTACATAAAAAGCTTTCTTATCAAATATGTAATCTCTTCTAGCTAAGTCAAAGGAAATGGTGACGAGAGTAGAACCAACAAACATCTGCACAGCAGGAATAGACACTAACCACCCAACTATCTTCATGTTGTGCTATTAGAAATCAACGTTATATGTGGACAAAGGTGGATACAGTGCAAATTGCAAAATAATTTCAGTAGAGCTTTTGCCATTGATGGCAAAATATACACTAACATTTAGCAAATCTGTAAAATCGGATTACAACCAGTGTTTCCACTGCTAGGGTTTTTTGACTAGATCTGGGCTTCTGGGGTTTTTATTGAAAATCTGTTTTTTTTTTACTCTGGTCAAATTTTAGTAAATGTATGTTGTATTACTGTATTTTCCATTCAAGAATACAGTAGTTTCACAGGCGTAATGTGCGGAGTCAGCAGCCAGTGCAGATGTGCTTGTGAGTAGTTAGGCCAAATTGTTTAAAATATAATGGTTTACAAATTAAGCACTAACTAGTCTTAGGGCAGCACTCCAATCTATCGCTGATATGTGAAGGGCTACTTGTGCATGAATTTGGAATGCTGTTTTTGGTTTTGAAGATGCTGGGGTTGAGAATCTCTTCATTGTTTCACGGGCACACTGATTGTAATATGAATGTAAAATTTTGAATGTTACATTAGTAGTCAAATATTGCAATGAATGCAATGGTTAGAGTGAAAAGAAAAGTGTAAGACCTTGAATGTATCATGTGGCCTACTTATTTAAATTTGTGCATTTTTTTGGTGAAAGTAAAAGGAAACATTAAATGTTTTTTTAGAAAAGATCTAACTAGCTTTTTTTAGATTACTTCAGTTCACACATTTGATTTGCTGCTAGCCTACAGTACTTGTAAATTGTGATATCAGTAAACTTGAGCATGTTAAAAATATGATGCAAATAATGCATATTACCTTAATTTTTATGTGCAAGTAGCAGTAGCATGCTTTTCAAGTTTGGTTTTGACTTTTTTAAAACATTTTGTTTGTCTGGGGTTTTTATCATTTTATGTTTTTTTTTCAAGGTAAATTCTGTGGATTTTCTTCATAACAGAGTGGCAACACTGGATAGTACACCACAGCATGTGAAAAAAGGGCAATTAAGAAAGGAGTGTTCTCTTGGTTCTCAGCAATGCCAATCAAATCTAGTGGTATGCCTAGATCAGGGATTCTTAATCTGGGGTTCTTTTGCCTGTCTGAAGGGGTAGGTTTAATTAAAGTTAGCAGTAGAAGGGAAAATATATTTATATATTATCTATTTCTGAATATTTATAAATTTATATCAGTGAACTGAATATTATTTTTGCAAATCATGCTTATTTTTAGATAGGCCTACATTTACAAGTTTTTTTAAGGTGTTTACTTTTAGGGACCCGATTCAGGTCCCTAGAATCAGAGAAAATTAGCATTGGGTCCCTAGAATCATTGAAAATCGCGTTCCTAGAATCAGAGAAATCCGGCCCATCCAGGTCAATACTGGGTATCTATCATTTTCCTTAAAAAAACACTGCATTAATTTTGATATATAAAAAAAGGAGTCTAACTAAAAGTTCCAAAAATCGTAAAGTTTTATTTAAGTTTCAGTGGATGTTTGTTATTTTACTTAAGACTTTTTGTCATAAGAAATTTCAGGGGTAGGCAACATGTTAATCTGTCAAAATGCTGAAGGGGTGGGCTACATGGTTAGAGAAAAGTTGAAAAAACCTGTCCTATATAAGCAAGAATTTAGGGATGTCATATGGATGGAAGAGCACATTCATTTTATTGTACTTAAAGTTGAGATATACAACACATTAACACGACACAACTCACTGAGAGATTCCAAGGCACAGCTTATGAAAGCAATCTGCTGAGATGTTCAGTTATAACCTATCCTTTTTTGAATCTCAGACCACAAGATCAAAATATATTAATATTGACAATGCTATGCAAGGCTGGGTATATCTGTTCGTTCCCTTTGTGTGCACAAGTGGTTGGATGGCACCAGAATGTACTGATCGGAAAAGCCTAAGCAGCTGTACGCAAATGTGGCAGCAAGCAACAAATAGAGTTCACATGCCATGATCACTCTACCATTGCTTCTTCGTGCCACTGGTGTTTTTTTGACTGCATCCAGTTCGTGGTGAATCACACATTCAACGCAACGCCATCGGAGAGGTTGCAACAGTACCAAAGTTAAAAAATGAAACTGGCTGAAAAACAAAAGAAACTTTATACATCTTTCACGAGTTACATTAAATCAGAACAAAGCTCAGATTTGCACTATTAAGAAGAAACCTTGGTGCAGTGCAAGGCTTTCATAGCAAATGAAGTGATGCTAACCTCCAAAGTCTAACAGGGATTGACTTCTGTCTATCAAAAGAAATCTTTCCCCAGCAAATAATCAAACACTAAAGATCTTACGGAGTATATATTTTGCCTATGACATATGCATCATCAGCTCTTTTTCAGCAATAATAGTTAAGTCACGGCAGTGACTCACACCAAGAAAATCTAGCGCAATTTGTTACATTAAGGAAACTAGTTTTGTGTGTAAAACATCATCAGTCTGGCGCAAAAGTTGAAATGGAAACAAATAGAAAAACTATGTACTGTTGCAAAGATCAAAATTCAAGATTACAAAATTGAGCCCAATTATAACTCCTCCATTAAACACAGCTGCAAATCTGTAAAACCTGAATTGCAAACGGCTGTTCAGCACATTGATTGACGAAAAAATCTCGCCGCGTTTCACATGGATTTTGTCTCAGATGATCACATGGTTTACAACAGTCCGTAATGGGCAGTGACAAAACTTAGGAAGACAACTGAAGATAAGTTTTGGGGGTATTACCAAATGTACTAATTTGGTTATAAGTTTACACTATAGTTAGCACACAAATAATAATATACAGCTGTTTAGTTTTTCCATACCAAAAAATTTCAAGCAACAATTCGCAAGTCTTTCCTTATTCAAATAGAACTTATCATCAAATACGCATTGACTTCAGTTTCATTCCCAGGCCCATTAGTTTCTGAAGATCAGTTCTGTATGAATGTGCCAGCGTCATATCTCAATGTGTGGAAACAAGTCATGGCAATATTGATTTGTTTTTCATTTTCAGACCTATTTACAGACCAGCTAAATGGGCTAGGTAGTTGAGAACACACCACCAAAGCTAGTAGACTGGTTTCCATTCCAGGTAAGGTCATATCGAAGACTTGAAAAATGGTATATTCTTCTGGTATGTCCAACTTTGTGCTCAGCATTGATGGGTGGGTGCAAGGAACATTTCATTTGTGTTGCTACCATTGACTCACCACTAGGGATGTGCATTACGGAACATTTCAAGGTTCCGGAATATTCTGAAATTTTTATTTTGAATCCAAAACATCCAATCCTATTTCGGAATAACTACGGACTTCTAAAGCACTATGCATCGGTGTATACCACTTCAGGGACGGCAAGAGCCGATATCAGCATTGCGGCATGATTTTTGCGATAATTCCTGAACCACTGAAGATAGGCTGGGACTTAAGCAGTGATTATGTTCAAAGACATGTAGATAGAGATTGAAACATGTTAGAAAAATTGATTCCACACAAAATTTGTCAGCAATGACCCAAAAGTTGTAGAAAATTGCAAAAAATGTACCATTTTTTGGGGTGTTTGCGTCATTTATTGCTTTAATTTTTTGAGAAGATAAAAGTTAAACGGCAATTTAAAGTCTGAAAAGTACGAGAAAATTTGACAAAAAGTCGAAAAAAAGTTTCAACTTTTTTGGTTGTATTTTATGCGTTCTTTCCAATGATTTAGTCCAAAGTCTGCCATTGGCCACGGTTTTGGTGTAAAACCTCAAATAACAATTTTTCCACAAATACGTTTCTTCGAACCAAATTTTTCTTTCCGGAAAACAATGGTAAGTGACTTTTTTGGCATTGTTGATTAGTTATAGTCATTTCAAGCAGTTGAAGCCAAAAAATGCTTTCAAAAAAACTGAAAAATAGGTGTGAGGAATTTTTCTTGAAGACAACCAAAATAAAAACAAATTGACTAATTTTCTGAAAAATTTCAAACGGAAGCATATGTTTTTGTTTACTCATTTGAAAGGTCTCACAAAAGCTTTTCTTTCAATGTTTTAAGTTGATGATTCTTTAGTGGTTCGTGAGTTACCATAGAATAACCAATATATCTGCTTCTGCGGTCCCTAAAGGGATACACCTGATCTGCTGCAGCTGCCGTCATTTACTGTTTGCGATTGCCTACTTTAATTGCTACTGTAAGTTAAAACTGCCAATTACTTGCATGACACGATCACTAGTAGAGGCAATTGTCATAAAGTTTCTTGCCCAAGGAAATGTGGAAATTTTCGTTTCAGAAACAAGTAAAAAATGTTAAGTGTGTTACACAACAATTGATTGTAGCTTACAAAGACAGCTCTGCTACATGCATATTGGTTAAACGCATAAACTGCTTTATCACATAGGATTCTGGAATCCCAAACCAAAACCATTCACACATAAAGAATATAGTCCAGTTAATTGCATAACAGTATTTGGATAGAAATGTTGCTTTCATTTGTACATTAGTATCGCTAAATTGCATATATATTTTACTTTAAAAGGCAAAATGTAGAAGAGTTTTGATATCCCACAGTTCTACAAACCTCCGTGTTCAGCGTCAAGCTACCAGATATCAATAGTGTCAGGTTGTAGCTCAGCAAGCATGTGGACAGAAATAGCAAGGTGGAAAACCTTCAGATATTTGTCTGATACGGATAACCACATATTTTGGTTAAAAGTATAAAAAAGCGTTGCTAATTGCCAATGCGATTAACCAGATTCGTCTGAATAAAAATGTATCCCAGGCCTAGTAGAGGAAGTTTGATAAAAAACTGCAATTGTGCAGATGTTTAGAATGCTGATCAGTGATCAGATCACACAGCCTGTTAATTAGCTTTTTACCTCACTACGTAGTGCTGTAATCTTGTTGAGTGTTTCTTTCTTTAGAGCGCAGAGTGTCACTGTGAAATTTATTGCAACTGTAGAACTCATTGAAATCATTTGGTTTGCCAACTTTGCAATTTTTCATGTTTCTTTAATCCAAATTTAGTTTGAATCTTGAAAAAAATCTGATTTTTGAATTTGAATACTGAACGATTAGAATCTATAGGATTTGATATTCCATTATATGCATCCCTGCTCATCATTGGTGCAGCATTAACTGCAAGAGCAGCCACATGGCCCATGGTGCAAGCAAGCAGAAAATGGCACGGCAGACCACTCATGACACTCCAGGAGTACAGAAACCAAGTGTGAACGAAACTGATTTGAAAGACCTCTTTACTTCACTAACTTAATAATCAATATCTGCTTTTCATGTGTTCCTCACCTCATGGGTTGCCTTGTAACCTGTTGCAATGTCTGAAATCTCTTACTGGCTAATGATGAACACCCTTGTCTCTCTGTCTTTATCCAGGAATACTGTGTCGCCTGTGGGTAATATGTGCAAATATGTTACTTCATCATTGACCATAGGTAACTGTGTTACCTTATCATGGTCTACATTCCTGAAAATTGGTTTTTGCAATTTGTCCTGCACTTCCATTGTAATGTCATGGGATGCTGCAGGACTTTCTACTTCATAACCTCCATTGTCACTCACTTTTCTCACCTGTATCCATGACTCACTTCATATATATATTTCTCGATTTTTCATACATTGCGTGCCCTTCCCTTCATTGTTTAAATTGCTCGTTTGCATTGTATTTCCTCTCTGCATTGCATGTGGATTATCATGCCTATTAGGGTGACCCAAAAAGATGTGTACCCATGAAAATTTCATTTGTGACTTTGATTAAAAAGCTATTTATTTCAAATTACAACCACACATTATTCAGTT
>JGI24159J19872_10012408_pt1 | contig 11109 bp, 5 predicted proteins | sample Ectturendosymbi4_FD_19872 | JGI IMG/M metagenome (IMG submission 19872)
ATACATGTAATTTCCACTGATACAAAATTCGTCTTCGCAAAGACAACCAGTTAGTGAATGCTGCCCACTCGATACAGTTCCTAGGGCGTGGTTACAAGTAATTTCAGTGCGGATATCTACAAAGTTCACTTGTTGATGGTAGGTAGCCCAACCGGGTCCAGCGAAAATATGGGTGAGGGGTTCCCCTGGGAAAGGCTCGCAAACTTGGGGTGTTTCGTTTTTTTTGACCAACTTTGACAGGCCCTGGACGCCAATCCAATGGGCCAAAATTTTGGCTCAAACGTTTTTTGAAAACTAGATGAGCTCCCGCGTCGATAGAGCCCTTGCTTGACCTTCTAGCATGTCTGGAACCAAAGGTATGGTCCAAAAACCTCATTTTACCCCCTAAATCAGAGAATGGTGTGAACATGTGAACGGTTTGTGCTCAGCCGGATGGCTCAATGAGCAATCTATTACAAAGCATTGGTTCCAGTCCGTACGTAAGTGTCTTTATAGTTGCACCACTGGCCGCAACACTGCTGTATAAAGTTCATGAAAACTTCACTTCACAGCATTAAACTGAAACATCAAAGTTTGGTAGGATGCAACATGTGAAATTCATTGAATGAAACCAATGGCAAATGTGAAAAACTAAATGGTATGAAACCACAGCTACAATATTACCAGAAAACATATTGCAGCTGCTGCTACTTGGTTAATTCCATTTGTGAATACTTCACAGCAACATATTTCACACTCGTAAATCTCACAACATGAAGCAAATTTGAACTATGAAAACTTTGCAGTATCATATCACAGTACACCACATTATTACCACAAAACAATTTGCAGTTGCACATTAAGTACTATTTCCAACAAGAGTAACTTCACAATATTGAATCAAAGCTACATTATTATAAAAAAGCAATTCATAGCTGCTTTTACTAAGTAGGCCTAGAAAAGCATAACAACAATACTTGGAACCTTGAAAACTCCACAGAATGAAAAAACCTGAAACATGAATACTTCACAGTATTATCTCACATCATTTGCAGCTGCATTTTTGTTGTAAAAGTTGAGAAACACTTACCAGAATCACCAGTTTGATGTCCACAACAGTTAGGGTGAGAATGGTGGGTTACCACTACAAGTTCCTAATTTTACAATGTTTCGAAGTCTACCCAAATTTAAATGAGGTTGTTTCAAGTAACCGAAATTTGATTTGGGCTGTTGCAATTTACCCAAATGTTTTCAACATACGCAAATCTGAATGAAACTCTTCTAGACCACTTTACCCAGATCTTTTCAATAGTAGCCTACCCAAATTTGAATAAAACTGTTTCCATAACCCGAATTCGATTAAAGCCGTTGGAATTGCCCAAATGTTCTGATTGTATCCAAATTTCAATGAAACTCTTGTATGTTACCCGATTGGATTTAAGCTGTTTGAAGTTGTCCAAAACTGAATAAAACTGTTTGCAGTTACCCAACTTGGACTGAAGCTGTTCCACTTGGCCCAAATTTGAATGGAGCTATTGCCAGTTGCTGAAAGTTGATTCAGTGTGATAGAATTTGCCAAATTGTTCCAATTTATGGAAATATTTCTAATTTCACAAAAACTTGAATGAAGTTGTTCTAATTTGCTCAAATTTGATTGAGGTTGTTGAAATTTACCCAAATGTTTCTACTTTGATCTAAATTTNCTTAAAAGTTCTTGTAGTTAACTTAGATATTTTTAATNGTACAGTACTCGACTTTCAATGGAGTTTTCCTANATAGCCCAACTTTGAATATGACTGTTTGAAGNTACCGACAATTCAATGAAGCTGTTGCAATTTGCCAANTTTTATTTGGCTGATGGAGTTCACCCAAATGTTTCCAATTTATGTAAATGTTTTCAATGTCACCCAAATTTATATCAAGCTTTTCTCATTTTCCCAGATATAATTAAAGCTGTTGGCCCATTCCCAAATGCTCTGAATTTACACAAATGTTTCTACTTTTACCCAAATCCTGAATGACGTTTGTTAATGCACCCAAATTTGATGAAAGCTGTTGGAATTTCCAAATGATTCTAGTTCACCTAAAGGAAGTGAATATTTTGCCATAAGACAGTGTCTATTTTGCCATTACAGGCCAAAAAGAATGGCAAAATAGTCTCAACAAAGCTTTTGCCATTGATGCACTGTAGAAAAGTGTGTTGGTTGTTTAAGGATTGGGGTGATATAGTTGAAAAAGTACCCGAAAATTAAGGGCAACTTTTACCTTTGCCCAAAATAGGTGAGGTATTGTATAGTACTTACCCAAAACCAAAACATTTTTGCCCTATATGTAGGAACCCCGCTTAAGGTTTGGGGTAATTCTTGTTGCCCAAAGGTATGTTGGGTGATACATCTTTGTTACCCACCAACATGAACTATGGCAACATAGACACTGCCTCACTTAAATGTGAATGAAGATGTATAATTTGCCCTAATGTTCAAAATTTTTGTCTGAATAATGGCCAATTTTCCAGTGTTGGGGATGCGACCGCATCCCCTGCATCCCCATGCCAGAGACCTACGCTTATGACATAATCGATATGCACAACAACTGGTGCTCTGTAGAATTTATTTTCAAAATGGCGAAGAGATGTGCACACGAAATGAATATGGTTTTACCATAATAAACAATGAAAATTGGTCGTTACCTGTAACTGTTGTGTGCAGTGTTAATAGATTTTGCAACATTTAGTGACTGTAGGCTATAACCTGTTCCAGTGGTTCTCAACCGGGGAGGAATTCTTCCCCAGGGAGGAATTTCATGAGTTTAGGGGAGGAATTTCCACTTTATATTTAAGCTACCTACAAATTATATGTGTTGTACGTCTTTCTTAAGTTGACATTGGCTCTTTCACTTAGCTCTTTCAATCATGAAATTAACAGTGGCGCTGTCTGTTGGATTATTATAGCATTATTGACACCCACTAATTAGATGTTCAAGTACATTCCGTGTATTCTGATTGATTCTTTGACTTTTTTCCAGGTAAACTTGCTGCTTGTTTGAAGCCACACAGCAGAGGTAATTACTAATTGTCGTATCTTCGTCGTTTGAGCGAGTTGTTACTGTCCATTGCTTGGCCGCACTAGATCTTGGGGCAGGTGTTAAGCAGCGAATCGATTGTCTCATCGTTCAGAGCCGTCAGGCCGTGCATTCCATGAGGAGGTCGATGGATTGGCCATTGGAGGACAACATGGTCAACGGTTTGTTCTTCTGCACCACACTCAAAGGCCACAGAGGAGGCCATACGCCATTTGTGCAAGCAGGAGCGGTGCGGAGGCGGTGAAGCTGGACTCACGCTGTTCTTGGGAGAGTCATTCCAGGAAGGTCGGTGCCAGTGTCGGGGTTGGAAGTATGGAGTCTCTTAATGTTGTCCAGCCACTCCGCATTCTATTGGTGATGTGATCCGCCCACTGCGCCGCACCTCTGTTGTTGTTATTGTCAGATGAACTAGGGAGTTGTTTGCGGTGGGTACAAATGGGTGTCTCGATTTGAGGCTCCATGCACTCGGTGGACAGGTGAGCGCCGAGTGGAGCAGGTGTTCAGGCTCCATGGCACGGCATGCTAGATAAAGTGTAGCTCCATTGCGACAAAGCTCAGCAGCTTGGATGCCTGCGATTATAGGATAGTTGTCCGCTGGTGTAGGACGCAGGCATCCAGTCACAATTCACAAGACGTCGTTGATGGCGGGGTCAATAAGGTGGGTATGAGCACTGTGGCACCAGACGGAAGTGCAGTACTCTGCTGTTGAAAGTACAAGGGCAAGGTTGGCTATTCGCAACGTTGTTACTTCAGAAACCCAGTCAGAACCAGCAAGCCGCCTCAGGAGTGCGATGCGTGATGTCAGCTTTTTGCGAAGTAACTCGAGGTGTCGGCGATACATGTGTGTCGAACGTTACTCCGAGGTATTTAGGCTCGGAGCAGAAGGGCAGGGTTTTGTTGTTGCGGTTGGCTTTTAACTCACATTTAGCTACCTTTTTCTTGAGATAGAAGACTGCCAACACCCTTTTTGTAGTTTTGAAATTTAACTTCCACGTCTGGAGGTATTCATCTACGGGTGCCATGTCCTTGCTCTGCACCCCCTCCACTGCCTGCCAATCTCATCAGCATGCTTGGTTGCTATATTGTCAATAAATGCATACTTTCTGGAGACGGTGTTTGGCTGGTCAGAGATGTAGATGTTGAAGAGAAGGGGTGCCAGGACAGACCCTGAGAGATGCCGTTCTTGAGGTGTCTTAACCTGCTCCGTTTGTCGTTTCCGGCTGTGAGGGTGAAGCTGCGATTACGAACCATCTCCATGATCATGCAGACCATATGTCTGTCAGGTAGCAGTCGCAGCAGTTTGCACGTGAGGCTGCGGTGCCTCACAGTGTCGTATAGGCTGCTGTGAGGTCGACAAAAACAGCCCTGCCCTTCTTTTTAGCCNTAAAGCTATCCTCTATGTTCTGTGTCAGCAGGGTGACCTGATTTAATGGTCGACTTCCCGTGTCGAAAAGTCGACGATTGCTTTGACATGAGCGTAGATGAGTCTCTCAAGGATCTTGAAGAGGACACGCAGAAGAGATATAGGGCGATGGCTCTTTGGGTTCACCAATAGCTTTTCCTGGCTTTGGGATCGCAAATATTACTGCTCTTCTCCAGATCTTGGCGCAAGCAGGAAGTGAGGAAATCGCAAAACCAAGGTTTGAGAGCCGATCCGGCGTGGAGCATAAACTCCGGGAAGATAAAATCCGGACCCGGAGACTTTCCTGGCTTCAGGCACCTGAGGGCGACAGAAAGGTCAGGTGGCCTGACAGGGCCAGAGATACTGTTTCCCTCAGGTGCTCGGACCTTCCATAGGCTGGACAGTTCCTTGTTAACGAGCCTAGTGGACTCGCGGATCCCACTCGTGTGAGGTTATCGTATACGAGCGGCTTATTGAAAGGACGCAGCAACACCGCTATAGGATTATGGTTCAACACCCAACGTGTGATNTGAGTCATTGCTAAAATTAAGCTTTAGCACTTTCAGCCACCCTGCTGAATTTATGTAATAGGGGAGGAATGAAAAGTTNCAAAATGAAAAAAGGGAGGAGCGTATCAAAAAAGTTTGGGAACCACTGGCCTACTCATTTATGCGCATGAGAGTGGCGAGAATTTGATCCCCGGTTAATGAGNCACCCGCTTAATAAGACCAAAATTGTCTGGTCCCGAGGTGGGCTTATTAAGANGANACTGCTGTACCGTGTTGTAACCAGGGACGACGGAATGGGGATGCATTATGGGGACACTGCCCCCTCTGCCCTTTGAATGGGGGCAACGGGGGCACAGGTGTCCTTACGTAACAGATTTCATGAGTAACTTCATGATTTCTCAAGGTCGACTCGAAGCAAATTTATTGCAGCTATTGGCGCACACATAAAATTGAGAATGATTTCCTTTGATTTCTGTTATTAGTTTTGAAGTCAACATTGTTGCTGAACATATAAATGCGAAAAGAATGACCATTATGGGAGCGCTTTTACACTGAACTCAAGGAAACAGTTTTGAACTCGTGGTACATCAAAACCATGGGTGTCCACAGGCGGGGGGAGGCAAAACGGGTATTTGCCCCTCCGAGTTGGAAATTGAGGCTAAGAACTAAAATTGTCTGGAAACCTTGACGTCAGCAGCTCAATTCTGATTAATTGATTTATTTATTGCAATGACAGNTTATTAGCCGGNACGAGATTCACACTGCACAACAGCAAGGTTCATTGTTCTGGTGTCATGCAGTGGTGAGCTTGCAGTTCACTCATTTCCACTGTTTTGCCTGCAGAAGCAGGTTGCCAAACTTGCGATCGGATTGTTTTACTGTTGGTCTTTGTTGTGTAACAATAATCAAGCAACAAATCTTCTAATGTTCACTTCAAGTTATGATATTAGGCGTTTTGCCGCGCCCGTATGTGACTGTTGAGTGCAAACATCTTGGCTGGTAATGCTTCGGGACAGTGACTGCTGATAGCGGTAAGCAAGGACGCCGGAAAGCGGTGGCATTGCCCTCTGATCTTTCAAAAGAAAGACAACGGGGACAAAGGCGTATTTTTTATAACAGCATCATCGGAATTTCATGGTTTATCACGATCGAATTGAAACAAATTTTCCATAGTTTCTTTTATTATTTTTGAGGTCAACATTGTTGTTGAATAGTAGCAAGCATATATGGTAACAATTATTTTGTTTTTCATAAATTTCCATTGCCCTCAACTTTTCCTGCTCCCCCAGCCCAATCGACGTTCCGGCGTCCCTGGTCGTAACTCACGGGGGCTGTCAGGGGTAGAGCCGCACTCCCGGTAAGATAAACGTGTAAACCGCCCCCCCTTATCTTACATTTTTATATTTAGTATTTTTTTGGTTTTCAGTAGGTTGTTGTTTTTTTTGTTTTTTTCGGGGTGTTTTCTTTTTTTTACTTAGTATAAACATCCACATCCGCAGGGTCAGCCTTAGCAAGCGCAGGGCCCGATTTGAAGCACTTTTGCGGGACCCCACTCAGTGGTGTGTCCAAATATTTTTGAGGAGGGTCATCAAATTATTAGTGATGTGAAAGAGCGAGGGCCAAAGCGGTAAATGCAATCTAGGGGTGTCTGGAGGCATGCCTCCTCAGTGTCACATTTCCAGTAAAGGCTTTCTTTGTCCGTGACATGTAGACATCTCCGTAATACCAAAATAAGGTCATGAGTCACTGCACTCAATACCGCCTGCCTGGCCATGTCCTACCGCTGGGTAGGCTACGGCTGGCCACTTCGCCATGTTGTAAATGAAATTAGCTTCTGTTCCCTTGAAGGTGCGCAAATGCGTAGCACCACCAGTGAACCAGTACTGTCGCCAGAAAGTCTTCAATAGTAGGGCTTCGCATTTGTGCAAGGGGCTTGACATTCTAAGCTTTGACAAATTATCTACTCATTTATAGTGTTTCATAATCCAACTTGGGGTCTTGGAGCTTTGGCTAAGCCCACCAAATTCCCTCGAGCGACGGGACTGCAGTGAACTCATTCTCGCGCACTTGCAGCATTCCAAATTTTAAAAGTAGAAACGGAACACTCCTAAGCATATCGCATGACTCTTTTAGAAGGTACATGAATTCAATGAGTACTTTGTTTGTATTTTGATATGATTTTACACAGTATTTTTTCAAGGTTTTTAAAAGGGTGTCGTAGTGGAGCTTTAGGGTGTCAGCACCATTTTCCCTTTTATGTCTGATACTTTTGACTGATTTTCACAAAAGCGCAAGTTTCCGTCCAAAAATAATTTGAATACGACAATCACTTCTGGCAAACAAAGTAAAGACAATTTCATAAACAGAAAGTTTCAATGTAGGCCTGCATACTTATTCATTCTCTCATTTTCGTGCCCGGTTTTCCTTTGGGGAGAATTGCGGTTGCAGTAGCTCTAGAACAGGGGTTCCCAACCTTTTTCTTACCATGTATCCCTTCAGCATTCCGACAAATGAGCATGTACCCCTACAGCGTTTCAACAGATAAGGATGTACCCCTTCAGAATTTTGACAGATGAACATGTACTACAAAAACTCCTTTATGACAAAATATTTTCTCACGATTTTTCACAGATATACTTAACAATATACGTCTAATGACTTTTGAAAATAATATTAAGTCATGTATGTGTAAAGATTTGAAAATAAATAACATGTAAATATATCTTTACCTTCTATTTCTAACCTTAAATGTACCCCTTCGGATAGGCAAATGTACCCCCAGGGATACATTCACCCCAGGTTGGAAATGCCTGCTCTAGGAGGACGCAAATACATCACGATCAACAGCAATCTCAGATAATTCTGCTGGTTCCACACCAAGACGTGACCAAGCAAGGTCGGAGATGTAGTCGCGCCACCTGGTCCTTGGTCGACCTCTGGGCCGCTTNNCNGTGGGTGTAGACTGTAGCCCGAAGGACGTAATTCGCCAATCTTTCCCTGGACATTCTGGACACATGACCGAACNAACATACAGTAGTTGGTATCTCTCGATTCGGAGAAGTGGCTTGACAACCCGGGCTTCACCGATTTCAGACCTGTGCCCTTTGTCACGAAGTGTCACACCGAGAACTCTTCGCAAATATCCCATCTCTGTCGTTTATTCTTTCGACAGTACTCTTTCAGTCTTCAGTTAAGATTCATGGCCACAGGTGAGGATCGGAACAAAGACCGATTTAAAGACTGAAAGCATTGCGGTCTTTGAAAGCTCCCGTTTCGCAACCACGGTGCAATGAAGCTCACGCAGAACTGAGTTTGCTTCACCAATCCGTGTATCAATGTCTTTGTTCCGATTTCCGTCACTCGTAAATACTTCCTCAGGATGCTTGGACTTCTCCACCTGCTGCAGTGTATTTCCGCTCACGTGCAGAATACACTGCCTTGGGCGTCTTGAGAGACATAATACCTCAATCGCTTCAGTACTGCTTTTCGTTCCTGCTTGGTCGCACGCAGTAGAAAACTAATGAAATGCGTGCTGGAGACCCGATTGAGACGATCCACGCATGCAGTACCAATTCGACCGCAAAAAGCAAACGGTTCATCTTGCAATTCCCAAAAGTGACACCCTCGACGCGTCTGTGACTGTCTATCAAATTCGTATAGACCAGAGCTCTCCAAAAGTTTTGGAAGAGGACCGGATGAGCTGTTGCACAACAGTTCGAGGGTCGGACATCATGCGTAATGTGATTTTTCCGGGATATGTTACATTCTACCAAATCAACGCATTTTTCGTAAATATATATTTTTTTCATTATTGGCAAAATGTGTTTTACGGCCGGGTGAAATGCCTTAGCAGGTCGGATTTGGCCCGCGGGCCATAGCTCGGAGAAACCTGATATAAACTATGAAGAGGAGTAGAGACAGTACACACCATTGTCGGAGTTCAACACCAACAATGAACGGTTATGCTTTAGCTCCATCGACATGGACACAATTTTCTGAGCAGGAGTACAGCTATTTGACGGCCAACAAGAAGCACCCGACCGTACTCCCGCAACACCCCCAAAACTTTTAACGATGAACCTGGTCGTATACTTTCCTGAGGTCGACGAAACATGTAAATACGTGTTTGGCATGCTCCCAGGTTTTCTCGAAAATTTGCTGGAGAGTGGAAATTTGTTCTGTAGTGGTACGGGCGCGAAGAAAACCGCACTGGGTATCATCCAGCTTTGGTTGAATTATTTCTCTTTACCTTTTTTGAACGAACTTGGCATGCACTCTTCCTGCGAAGCTGAACAAAGTGATGCACCGGTAGTTGGTGCATTGAATGCTCTTGCCCTTGTTGTGTATGTGGATGATCAATTTGCCAATCCTTCGGTGCCCTTCCAAAAACACCATGACACGTGACACACACGAGTGAGCCAAACCATTCTAAGTTCCCCTAATTCGCTATCAAACTTTTAGCAATTAGGTTTAAGCTCGAATTTAGCAGCGGTGTTATAGAGCTTATTCATGCACAGTTTTACGAAAGCTTTCATCTGTTCTAAGTTAAAACATCCCGCCTGAAAAACTTTCAGCCTAGTGAGATGGCAACGTTGACACAAGGAAAGCACCACGTTGAAATTTTTTGTTTTCATATGTCGCAGTAAAAAAACGCACATTGCATCATTTTTATTTCTGACCGCTGTTTCACTGCAGCCCAAATACCCAAAATCTCACTCGTAGCTCTCACTATTGCCTCACCCGACAACCACATTTTTGCATGCGCGCTGCAACTACCGATCTTTTGTCTTCGTTGTACTTTGATGTATCGCCAGGCAAGCCAAACGCAACGATATAACATTGCAGCCGTCTGTTGCAGTAGCCACGTACAGGAAAACATGCTTTCCTCATATAGTTTTACTTCAAGGGAAGGTAAAACCATATCTTGGCTTTCAGAATTTGGGGTGCCTTTGCAAAATTTTAGGGTGTCATTTTGACGCCCAAAAACGGCTTAAAAAAACACTGATTTTACACATGGCCCATGCCGTCGCGTTCGAGACGATCAGAACGACGAAGACACGAGAACATTTGCGGAAAGTTCTTGCACAACGCAACTGCGAGTACAAGGTTACAGACAATGTAACTGCACAACGCAAGATTTCTCCTTCGAGTGTCTTCTACGATCGCCCGTACAGAAATTTATTTTAGAATGTTGAAGAGATCGCCCATTTCTCAACCGCACCTCCTTGGTCTTCGACGAAGTTGTTCCGGTGGAAAAGCAAGAAGCACCACGACTGGACTCCGACAAAGTTTGCATCCACATTGGAGTTTTTCCCTACTACAATCATTGTGCCGAGCGCTTAGCCAGAGTGGAGCAAGTTTCAATTTTTAAAGGTCTTGGTACGACCCGGCCGAGATTCGAATACGCCGAACTACGACCTACCGGACACGAAGCGAGCGCTCTAACCACATATCCGGTTATGATTTTATACTTATTATAACAATTCCCAAAGTTTAGAAATCATTTGAAACTCTGCTAACTCAGCTCTAAAATGTGCATGCTCGCTAAAAACATTAGCTCAGTGTAAAATTTTCTTAGAGGGGACACTGTCAGCAGCACTGTTTGATATGATCAACCAGCAAAAAGAAGATACAACAGCTTAGCTACAAAACGTTGACAAACGAAAAAGCGTGTCAGCAGGACATCATACAGATACTACAGTGCAACCTTGTATTATAATGCTGCACAATAATGACAAAACGGAACGAAACAGATAGGTCAACTGCAAGCAAAACCATAACACGAGAGACCACACAAACAAACCAAATCGGCGTACTTTAGGCCATGCAGGTCTGTGGACGCCGAACCCAAGCAATTTTGGATGATTTCAGCCGAAGCTAAAAACTTTTAAATGGTGGAGCCGAAGCTGGAGCCTGAATTCGGGTTCCGGTTTCATAGCCCTAGTTCTGGGGCAAGCATTTTAACTTATTGGATGACGAGCGTGGGTTGCCGTATGTGTAAATAATTTTCCTCGTTTGCTCACTCACAATCTTAGTGAAACTTGCATTACTTGAGCAACTCAAAATTGCCATTCTTGATTTGTGGTGATATAAATATTAACTTGCTGCAGCAAGACACAGTGCTCTCTGTCAGCAACT
>JGI24159J19872_10012409_pt1 | contig 11109 bp, 8 predicted proteins | sample Ectturendosymbi4_FD_19872 | JGI IMG/M metagenome (IMG submission 19872)
ACCCATGCTGTGAAATCTTGGCAACGGGCCTGTGCGTGTTACTTGGAGAACACATTTATGTGCAACCACTTGGTGAACTAGAAGCTGTCTGGCCAGTGTCACGTCTAGAAGACGCGTCCTCCTAGGCAATTCAGGACTTATCCCCGAAAAGATGCAAATGTTCCTTCTGTGCGCATTAGTGGCACCAACTCTTTACAATTAGAGGCATCCACTTATTGTAACCGCTAACCGAACCTCATCAGTCTCGCCAACGAACAAAACCTCTGGCGGAAGTACTTGTCGTCGGCAACAATGCTTCTCGTCCTGACGGCAAATGTGGAAGAGTGCAATGTCCGAACTCAGGGAAAAAAGGTCGAGCTGCCGAGATTGATGCGGTGTTAATGCGCGTGCGAAAGGCGTTTAATTCGGTCGCTGCCAGCAGTTACACTCAATTCTGTTCGTTCAGATAACCTGTGAACTTGTTGCATTAGCACGTCAGCCTTGAGACCTACTCACACGTGTTGGTGCCTGACATACCGGTTAATTATTCAGTGAGACGTCGGTCTGACTGATGAGTTACCTTAAGATAAAGAAAATAGTGGAAACGGACGTGAACCGCGGTCTTAACAAATCAGGCGAATTGCAAACGTCGTTGTAGTCCCTGTCAACGTCAGTCTAGTGCGCAATCAGAGGTTGCGCGCAACCTGCCTGCGACATCAAATTTAAGCGCTGTATGAATTTCCGCAAAATATGTCTACAAAATTAGTCATTCCTGGCATTTGGGCACTGCATAAAGGCATGAAAAAAAAACCTTTGCTATACAGCGGTCTGGAACTAATTTTCAACTGTCTGCTTGCTTTTTCGTCAGATTCGGTTCCTGGCCAAGTCAGCATAATTGGATGGGAGTTTTTCTTCTATTGTCAATGCCATTTCAGTTCAGGCGCAAGTTAAAGGGACATGCGCCACAGCCAAGGGAAAAAGTTAATTTTACAAAATAAATTTCTTACCACGAGCGATGTGATTGTCCATATGGTTCAGACAAAGAACTTCTGTAGAAAAAGTCGATCCTCTCTCTGTGGCAAATAAACAAACATTGCTCGAAGTCTTGAAATGAAAAGTGTATTTTCAACTAAACCGATAACCCAACTTGAGTACCTGGGCTAATCCTGAAAAATACGTGACGGAAGTAGGAGTATTTTTTGATGAGTTCTGGAAATACATTGTTTGCGGCATTGCCTTTGGAAGATGTCAAAAATAGCCGTAACAAAAATATTTAATCGCTCTTGAATGACGCGTTTCAAATGTGTACTTTATAATCTGTTTTGTTTCTTTTCTAGCAGGCAGGCTAGTTTTAAGACTTCAGTTTTGAGCCTGTGGTCAACTTGGCTAAGCCTGGTCATGCGGCGGTGGATGGAACTGTTAAAAAAACGGTGAAGCATCGGTATCAGAAATTTGGAACATCTTGAACTGAGTTCTTCGCCAGGATAATAAACCTCGCCAAACGTTGCTGATTACCCTGCCTAAGGACAACAAACATCTGTCGGCGCAANATACAGCAATTTGCAACTACTAAGCCATACAAGCNTATAACAACTAATTATNGAAAAGCAAATGTATTTTTTTGCAGAAAGTTACTCGCAGAGATCCTCGAGAAAAAACACCCAATTCACCNTGCAAATAACGAACAGTGAAAAGGTTTAGGAAACTACGAAAATCAAATCGTTTTGCCTGGTGGGGTATGCGACTTACTGCTACGTTGATTAAGAACACTAAGCCAATCTGGCTTAATGGATGGCTTATAGCAGGGTTTCTTAACCTGGGGTGCTGAAATCAATTTCAGGGGGTGCTGGGGAAGGTTACATATGTGGCAGCCAAAGGTTTGTCCATGGGCTTTCCTTTGTTTTCTTATTGTTTTTGTCAATGCTACTGCCATAATTGCTGTTTTTGTTTTGGAGAATGAACCAAGCATATGATCAAGATGTACTGCACTTGTCTTTATCTTTATAGTAACCAGGTGTTAGCCAATGGTAGGGGTGCTGGACTGCTTAGGCGTCACCAAAAGTGGTGCTGAGGTAGAAAAAGGCTAAGAAACGCTGGCTTATAGCTTCAGTGCACAGTGCTTTGTTGTGACTAAGACAGAAGTTCTGTAAACTTTACAACTGCGGCAGAAAAACAGTTTCACCACACAACTGCTCTAAATGCAAATTTTCCCAAAAGAAGTGAAACCGTTTCACGACACTTTGAACTAGCAATGCAACGCAAGCACGAGAGCCAAGAACATGTACGGTCAGTGTCTTTTGCAACAGAAATGTGCAGTCAGGCCTGGTAAGGCAACTACGGCTGCAATCAGCGAAACAGAAAGATGTACGGCTGCAACTGTCAACAAAGAAACTAGAAAACTTCATTGTGAGATACATTTTATTTAATAATGAACTTTCGCGATTTCAAAGTCCAGTTCTGTCATATTGCAAAATGCTAAAAATCAGCTCTTCTGTAGAGGGCATCAGTTGGGACTTTAAAACATGGTAAACACTGTCATGTTTGTTGCATCCATCAGGAACTGGACTTTGAAACCGCGAAAGTTCATTATTACTCTCAGTTGATGCTGACGGAAGTTGATGCTGACAGAAAAACGTCTCAGTTGATGTTGATGCTGACGGAAAAACGAGGCGCTTTTTTAGTCAAACTTCCAGTTCAAATATGCAAGTCTATTTGCCAGTCTCCATGTTAGTAAAGAAGAACTCAGCCTTGCCTCGAAATGAGAAATCTCAAGCAAAGTGGTTGAGTGCGCACAATTGCACAATCCTGTTGGCTCCGTTCTTTGAAGCAAACAACATAAGGTCCACCTTTTAAGATTTCAAAGTTCATACATTTTCTGGCACTGATTAAGAAGTAACAAACCTTCTGTTCACAGCGCAGGACAAAGCAAAATCAGGTGCCGAAACTATGCTATGGCGGTCATGCTTGACTACCACTAAATGCTCAGCATTTTGGACTTTTGGTAATGCAAAAATTACTTCTTCGTACTGCCGCAAAGGTGCTGGCTAGAGTTGACAAAACTGAGTTTTAACGAAAAAAAATGAAGAGATGGTTTGACTAAAATCGACCAAGAACTAAAAGCTACACAGTTATCGCATTTAAGTTTTGATCACAATACCCAAATGCGAAAAAGTTTTTTTAAAACAAGCTTTTCAGTAAATTTACTTGCAAAAAGCATATACGTGGAAAACCATCCCAAAAATGGAAATGGCAATGAGTTTTCCTGGATTGATTCGGTAGCTGATATGCAAAACGAGAAACTGAGAAGTGAAGCAACTCTTTACAGCTTCGTATTGAAAATCTTTTCGTTTCTGAAACGAATTTGGGATTATTTTACTCCTGAAATATTTTCATAATGCTGATGATAACATGATTCTTTGACAGAAGAGTGCGCTTTATCCAGATAATTTAATCGACTTGAACAGCCTTGCTTAGCTTTGAAAACGTTTACTGCCGAGTCGTTATCACTGATAATTTCCTTAAACCATTAACTTCCTCAAACCATTAAAAGCAATTAAGCCTAAAAAATTCATCGTGAGATCTCAATGGCAAACATGTTCATTGTGTAAACAATGTCGTGTTATATTAGATTTTATACTCTGGATTCACCTGTTCAGCCACATATTTTCGGGCCTCTTTGAAAAAAGGCTGTAAAAACGTGCGTCTAAATTACGGTCGGAAACGTGAGAAAAACAGACAAAAGCTGATGAAACAACGCATCCTGCCATGCCCGAGTTTCAGCCGGCGCTTTTCGATGTCCACACTTTGAAATTAACTCGTAAAAGAATTGATGTTATCAAGCTATCAAGAGTTTGTTTGTACAAATGACTCAGTCGCCAATGGAAATGAGCAAGCTGTGTTCGTCCCCGCACCGTTTAGCTAACGTTTTTACTTCATCTGAGTGCAGAGACAAAGTGTTTCTTCGTGCAAGGTTATGAGTCCTGGTGGTAACGCAAGCGAAACGCATATTGCGGTTTGCTTCGCGAAATGCAATGCATTAAGATCTTGGTATTTCAGGTACTGCGACACATTGCAAGAAGCTCTTGTTTTACCATTGCGTTGCATTTGATTTTTTCCTGCAACTGAGTGCAAATGTTCCACGTATCCGACGCTTCTTGCAACATGCTCGAAATGAGACACTTGTAAATTGTGGGAATTGTGCGGCACTGCAGCCGAGTTTAATTCTGGTGGTTTCAACCACCGAATTAAAACAGCTAATGTCACCGAACTTCACTGACCAGAGAAACACCGTTGCTTGCTTCTAATGCACATGGTTTTCCAAACAAACGAATGAACTTAATGACAGAGCAAAATGGATGAAAATGCGGGACTCTTGCCACAGGACAAAAGCAGAATCTGGCGAAGGGGAAACGTTATGAAATTGTTGTGTTCATACTACCTGAAGTGACTCCCACTGCTTACTCAACGTTTATCAAATTTAGTCAGATAAAAAGAAAGCGACGTGTTTCACTGGCTTGTGTGTTATAAAACGGACTTGTTTTGGACACTTGAATGAAGTATACTGTACACTTTTTGCTGGAGCAAACTTTCCGATTCGACGGTAACAAAATTAATCTCGCGGAAATCTGTCCCTTCCGCAAGCACAGATTGACCGCACTCAGAAACAAGCAATACGTTTGTTTCATGTCATTGAATGAGCCAATTTTGCTAATGTGTAGCACCGATGCATTCTCAAAATGTACAAACTCTGGATGACAAAAGATACCAACAGCTGGTGTTGTTTGTGCCTACGTTCGCTGTGTCTAAATATCTATTACACGCCACATTCATAGGTTTAACTTCCATCTCGGGAGTAAACGGAGACATTCAGCTTACACTTGAGATTAGCACGAAGACCACCAGAGAAAGAAAAATCCCATTGAGTTGATTCTTTTTCGCCATTTTATATACAATCACGTAACTGTTTGACAACTTGGGCTGTTCCGACTACATGACAGCATTTTGAAGCTCATGAGTCAAAGCATTTGCGGACCGATAAGCAGAGGAACTGAATGGCTGGATGGAATGTAAGACATTTTTAGGAAGGATGAGACGTGAAATCCGCTTAGGCTGCGTTTCAGGAAAGTTGCCTGTTTGGGTAAAGAAACCATACCTTTTTTAGAAAATCTATTTACTGCAAGGTATTGCAAAAGATTTTCTGTGTGGCAATCGCTACAAAGAAAAAAAGCTTTTAGGCAGTTAAAAAACAGCCGCATATGGCCGCTGCTTTCCAACATGTGGATCTACTGGCTGATCTACAGACAAGTAATTTCTGCGAACCGACACAATCTGTTCCTAATAGCCGTATGAGAATGCAACTATTAACATATTTTCTAGAGTTACAATGCCTACCACGCTGGTGTTCTTTACGTATCGTTGCTGAGTGCATCACGCGACTTCTCTCGAATGAATGTACAGTAGTAGAGCGACATCGTTTTAAAATGACTACACTGAGGATGGCCAACTATTTAGTCTAAATTCTAAAAGGTTCCACAAATAACCAAGACTGTGCTGCCGGACTGATCAGTAAAAGTAAGTTGAACACTAATATGGTGAATATTCCCAGAAGCGAAATACTGTTTGTTGTTTAGCAAGCACGCAACAAGCGTAAACAAACTTGTGACTATTCATTTGTCTTGAACAATACGCCCCCATCCCAATTAAATCAATACAGTTGTACCGCATAAATGAATTATGAATCTTTATTTTGTAATTCAATACGGTTTGTTTCAAGCATGCGAAACAGGACCGACCACAGAATATATGCTCTATGTGGAGAAATGCCCACGTTTAAATTACAGTGAACCTACACGCCTACCTGCCTGCAAATGGGAATTGCCCTTTTCAGCTTTTCGAAAGTTGTTACCTGCTGACGTTATCCTACTACTTGACAGTCTTCGTATGCATGCTTCATGCGTTTATGCGAAATCTCTGGAACTAACGTTTTTCCGGTCAATCGGCTGACGACTTCAGGCCAGAAAAAGATGTGAGACGTTTTGCTGCATGGGAATTGTGTTTCAGAGCATTTTTTGTTGAATTTCTTACAACCTTCATACATTTGCTTGTTTATTTCCAGTTGGAAAAATTGAACTAAAACAACATAACAGCACTACTACGGTGGTGTTGTTTAAAAAATGTATTTCAATTACTGCGCACTTTCTATATGTTGCAATTAAAAAATAAATAGGACGAAATTGAAATATCTCGGAGATAGTGGGCTTCACATGACCACAGGTAATTGCTGGTGAGCTCTTTCATTACAATCGCCTCAATTCAACTATTAAAACGGTGGTTAGTTCCATTTCTTTCATCTGCAAACGGCGAATAGTGATTGATGGTAGGCAATTAGAACGTGTTGGCACAGGTGTCGGAACAAGCAAAATTTTGGGGGTGCGAAGAATTTTTGCTCGAGTTTCCCAAACTTGTCCGAAAAAGTTGTTGCGCGACTTTTCCTACAAATTTTCTCCCACAAAGATCATGAAGACCTTTTTTTGGTATGACCTCTGAAAAACGGCCTTCATTTGTTTTTCTGCGCCCGTTGGGCGCCAATTTTGGAAGTCAAACAACGTTGGGCGCCATTTTTGACCGGATTTTCAGGAATTTTGCCTAGATATTTAGTGATTTTACCCGGATTTTCAGGTATCTTGCCCAAATTTTCAGGGATTTCGCCCGGAGTTTCGACAAATCAAAGTGTTTGGGGGTGTGCTTGCACTCCGGCCTCCTACACCACTGCGTGTTGGTGCACCTTTCACTGGTAATTTCCTTTTCTTTACTGTACTCGAAAACTCGTACAGTTTTATAAACATCACGTAAGTTGCACATGCTCCTGACTTGGTACGACAAGTAAGTTCATCTTGAAAAAAGTCAGGTTGCTTGTATGTAAGCAAGTAGTATAGGCCTGCTACTAAAATGTTTGCTGAAAAACGAAAATTTTAAACTTGTCAAAGCAGAACGATTGGTTCTTAATTATGTGTCAGGAAATATTCGCAAATGTTAGTGCTCGTAATGTTCGATGCTTCTTCCCTTAGATTGGAAAAGATTCAGGAAAAGTTAAGTATTGAGCCTGCATGGTTCACACCATCAGATGCAGACTTTGCAAGAAGCACTTTCGTGTTTACAAAAATGTAAAATATTTTCCAAAAATGTAGATTAAATAACCATTAGAAGCTCACGCAACATCGCAATGCCAGGTTTGTGTGGTCAGCGAGGACGTCGAACACCAATGCTCACAAATCAACACCTCAAATAAATTTGCTATCACAGTTTGAGAACAGACTTTTTACGTTAATTGTCGATGTTATTTACCATTTGCGATTCAGTAAGGAGCATAAAGCAGAGAATGCAATTGTGTCTTAAAATGTAATTTTTTGCTTAAGAAAAACAAACAAGATTTCCTTTTCTGTTAAGCTAAAGACTTGGTGATGTAGAGTCACATGCTTTGGAACTGCTATATATCTCTTCGTCTTGGATGACAAAACGGAAAGTCTTTCACCACAGTTTTCTTTTGCCCGTCATACCAACCACAGCGAAATTGTGCGCACGAGCTTTCCATGGGAAGAAAAACAGACAAGTGTTTTGTGGACGTTTTGTAGAAGAGCATATAAATCCAGCATCTTGAAGGAGGCCTTGAAATACGGGAGAATGTTTCCCACGATCCTCGGTTCAACCAAATTCCTTTCACTTACAACCGACGCAGTTGCTAATTCACAGCAATGCAGCCAGGCCATTAAGTTTCAGAGATGCATAAGAATGTCTTCAAACTTTTATTTGTTTTTTACTTTCTTCTTTGGCTCAGAGACATGTTCCACGTCACAAGGGTTAGTCAAAGAACACAAGAATATCAAACTGCTGAAATGTACCATATTACATGGATTGTTTTAATTGGTTGTTGTTCACATTAAAACACTATTGCAACATTTCAGTGCTCAAATCTGTCTACTATGTTCTTTTCCATTCCTGTATTTAACTTATTCAAGACTTAACTGGGAGGGCCAATAAGACTACTTTACTCTCGTTAAATATATTGCAGAATAAAGCTGTGAGAACCTTTGAATACGACAAAATCACAAAATTTTATAAATATATAAATAACAGACTTATTTAAATTGTCAGTTGCCAAATTTATCTACTCCTTTTATAATGGTGGATTACTTAATCACTTTGATAACCACTTTACTGAGATTGCATCAGTCCACAAACATCAAACAAGACTTGCTTCTTTGCAAAAATATTATTTAACAAGAATGAAAACGTTTCTGGGTCAGGTTGCTTTAAATATATTGATCCCAAAATTTGGTCTGATATTCCTGAAAATTTGAAATCTTTTTCGCCTTATTTATTTGGAAAACAATATAAAAACGTCCTGCTTTCTTGCCAGAATTCCTTTTGATCTTCGTTTTATGTGCTTGCCACTTTCTGTAGTATTGTATTGATGCCCATCTTTTCCATCCTCTCATTGCCTCTACAGCTGCTCACCCCACCCCCTGTACATCGCCATGATTTTCCCTCACTGTTTTTTGTTGTTGTTTTTTATGGTTATTTCACCTGACGTTGATTTGATGCATTTTTTCTTACTTTTTTACAACTTGTGAAACGTTTTCAATTAAAAAATTGGTTTGTTCTAGCAATAGGGCTGACTGAGAGCTTGACCCAGGTGGTCTTTCGCCAACCCTTTGTGATTCAACATGTTAGAACAAGATCACTAAACTGCGAAACCTGAAATTTCTGATATTTTTATATTCTCATCAACATGAAATGAATTTGTGATCTTTGATGTTATTGTTTTTCTCTTGCTGCATTCGTGTTATTTCGTGATTTGAGTCACAAACATGCATGAATAAACCATACCATACCACATGCAGTCAATACTGAAGAACAAATATTGAAACAACGCACTAGCAACTTCTGCATTCGGGCATCGTCATAGTGAAGTGTACATACACTAGCATAGTGGTATTCAAAATGAAGACTTCTAGTAAGCATCACATATTTGGCTTGCACCCCTCGTCGACATGCTGGGGATAATAGATGGAGGAATCACAAACAATACAGAAATCATGAGGCGCCACGAAGCATACGGAAGGTTTTGGTTGCTACACAAAGACAGTATTGAAGAAAAACCAATACCGAGACAACGCATCTGCAACTACTGCAATTGGTAAGTTTTGCAAAAAGCATTAGACCTTTGAAATGATCGGATAAAAAATTAAGTGAAAATTGACATCGTTGAACAAAGCTATATACATATTTTCTAAACAAAGCCATTGAAGGTCCTGACATAATAGTTAACCTGGTAGGCGCACACTTACGTTTCTGGGTATGTAATGCATAATTCGGTAGGCAATGGTGTATAGGCAATTCGTAAGCGTTTCATACTAGTCTGTGCGTTTGCGCCACAATTGACAAGCATACACTGGCATGCAATAGGCACGAAATGAATTTTTTTCACTGCAGATGAACACTGAGCAAAGGCGCCTCTGAGCTTGTTTGCTGCACAATAAAGCGATTTCACTTGTCTTTGGATGTCATCATTTTTTATAATCATCCAATGTCGCATCTCGTTCTGTTAAAAAGCATTGTTGCAACGCACTCAACTGATGCGCTTTATCACCGCATGCAAATGTGCTAGTTACAGTACAGCTAATTGATAAAAACCTTCAAAAATCTGTACATTCAAGTATTTTAGCGGTTTCAATGACGCGAATGTTTCTGCAACATCGGTCATTTATTTCAAAATAGAAGCGAAGAAGACAGCAACTACATTGCAGCGTCTCAATGTGTTTACTGTTTGTTCAAGCGTTGCACCAGTTTAATCGCTTCGAGCACAACCATCGTTTGGAATCACAAAGCCTGACGAGTTTTCTCAACTCTGTTTAGCTGAACCAAACTCAAACGGGTGGAAGACCAAGATCCCTGCCGACTAAGAGTACTATTGGAAATCAATCCATTAAAGTGCAAGCATTGTGGGAAAGCTGATCCATGAGATCCGTCTTGATTTTGCAGAACTTTTGGAAAAAGGTTGCATTTTTGTAAACATTATTTTCCTGAAACAACCTCGCAACAGAGCATTCTTTGTTTGTTGCTCCGGCTTTTCCATCCCAGCAATATTTCAACTGTTGTTGAGCCACGTACTGTGCTTCGATGCGCATAGATTTTAGGCGAGCTTGCACTTTCATCGATTTTGATCATACCGTTAAGCACATACTTGTAAAGTTGCACTGTAAAATTTAAATTTCGCTAAAGCATCGTACCTGTGCGTTGTTTACGGTCATTCCGTTTGTTGCGTGTAATACATTTATTGGATTCTTTTGCCATATCTTTACCGGCACTTGCACGTGGTCTGACATTCTTTAAGTATTTGAAAGTTCATTATTTATTTGGATATCAACAAAAGTTCTCCGCCAGCAGTCACAGTCACGAACGAGCTCTTATGTTTTGTTTTCGCATTTTGTTTTTAATTTTTTTTATTTTCTTAGAAAATTAAAATTGGTGCAGTTTTCCAATCTAGTTTCAACGACAGAGCTAACGGTGGGAGCGACAGATAGGTATTTCCAAAATTTGGCTAACACATTTTGGAGTTTGTTAGAGCCATGTTGCTTGTTGTGACTCTGACGTATTCTTTAACATTCGATCAGTTATTCTATTGTAAAATATCTTTATATCATCAGGTTTATTTTTAAAAACTTTAGGTTTGCGGCAGGCGCGGGCACAGGGGGAGGGATGCAGGGGATGCTTCCCCCCCACCAGACCTAAAGAGGTGTTGACATGACACTTGATTTCACTGAAAATCATCGCCAAAAAATATTTTTGTACTGCACATTACTCGCTAAAGATACTAAAAATTAACTTGTGCTAACAATTAGTCAAAAACTCTTCGTTTCATTAGACGAGCTGGCCTTGTTTATGGAACCTGATATAAAATAGCATGTGCGTCCGCAGGGCACGGGGGGCAAAACGGGCATTTGCACCTCGCCCGGAAATTGGGATGATGAAACACTTATTTCTGGAAAAACCTGAAGTCGGCATCTTAATTCCGATTAATTGATTTGATTCTTGCAATGACAGTTTTTTTGCCGGTATGAAACTCACACT